>OOAI01000059.1_pt1 | contig 87133 bp, 71 predicted proteins | sample 1671191 | NCBI WGS metagenome assembly OOAI01 (sample SAMN06348131, study PRJEB24527) | human gut metagenome | biome: human gut; feature: ankylosing spondylitis patient; material: feces | host: Homo sapiens | place: China | collected 2015-10 | reverse complement strand
GGAAGATTGAACAACTACATAAGATTTTATTTGTGAAAAAGAAAAATACCGCCCACGCAGCGCAGCGATGATTTTGTCGGGTGAATCGGCGGCAAAATGAATCGGGTGTGTTGCGGGGCGGTAAAAATCTTCACGGAGAATAAATCCTCGCCACTCTGTACTTTTCTACAAAATTGGTGGGATTTGCGATAAAGGGTATCATGGATTGCAGCGAGCGTCAAGATGGTTTTGCAAATTTTATTGCAGTAAAGCGGTGATAGTAGGACTTATCATCTAAAACTGTGTGGAAATCAGCTGTTCTGCGAATGCCGCCGCTGGTTTTATGGGCGTGTCAAAAGGGCTGCTGTACGACGGCTTTTTTTCTTTACCGTCGCCCGGCAGTTGAAACAATACTGTTTATTTGATTTCCAATGAAATGGTTAGTGTATCATTTTCAATTTTAGCGAACACATTGCCGCCGAGCTTGTCAGTTAATAGTTTTACCACAGCAAGCCCCACTCCTGTACCGCTATTATGCCTTGATTTGTCCCCGGTATAAAATCTTTCAAATAGTCGGTTTGGGTCTATTTCCACCTTACTATCAATGGGATTTTCAATGATAAAAATAGCACTCTTTTCTTTGCCTTGCTTCAAATCAATTTTAATCGAGCCAGAGGAATATCGAATAGCATTTATAATAAGATTTTGAAAAATACGTTCTACCATACCATAGTCCGAATGGAGATAAACGGAATGATCTGGCAGACCAATTACAGGAGATATGCCTTTTGCTTCCAATGCTGGGGCGTTCTCTGTGATAAGATTTATCAGCAAATTTGTTAAGTTGAAATCTTCACGCACAGGAGTTACTTCTTTTGCGTCTATTACAGAAAGATCGTAAAAGGTTTGTATCAGCTCTTTCATTCTTTCTGCTTTATTATAAATGGTTTCTATACGCTGTGTTTGACCTGCTGATAAATTCTCCTTTTTTAATAATTGTAAATGGCCAAGTATTACCGTCAGAGGGGTACGCAAGTCATGTGAAATATTAACAATGGACTCTTTCAAATACATTTCGTGCCGTAATGTGCTTGCAATGGACTGTCTTTGCTTTTCATTATACTGGTTTAATACTGCGGCCAGTTGTTCTATATCTTTATCAACAAGAGAGATGTCCAACATCTTTTCCGATTTTCCAGTTGTAAGATCGGTCATTTGTTTCGATAGGTTACGGATTTGTCTTTTGATTTGCACATATTTGAAAAGCACTACTATCAAGACTGCGATAACTAAAATTAACAACAGCTTTATTCCAGACACCTCCCTCCTTGTTATTTGAGTTCACATTTGCGAAAGCTAATCCATGAAAAGGTTATCAAAGCAACTATCCAAACAACGCCAACTAAAATGGCCCATGGCAAAAAATAGGTCACAGAAAAAACCGCTTCCCGTATCTGATAGGTTGCCAAAAATGCAACAGGAAGATCGAACATCATTCCATACCCAAGATAAAGGCTAAGAACAAAAGTGACTAAAGCGGTAACAGCTATTGCTCTTGCAGAGCTTCTTAACCAAAAAACAATCCAGATTGCAATAAGAAAAGTCGCACTGTTCAAAAGCAGAGAATATAAAATCGCCTTACTGACCTGATAACAAAGGTTGCCTGCTTCGGTAATACCAAAGCGGACACTTTCTCTTATACAACCAGCCACAGGATAAACAAGAGCCATGATATTAAATGCAATTAAGTATGAGATTACTTTAGCAAAGAAAATGGTTTTTCTCGAATGTCCTGCATTGACCTCAAGATCAATCGTCCGACTGGAAAATTCCTGTCCTAAAATCAGAGCTAAAATACTGGATATAATAATCAGGAGAAAGGTTGAATCGTAAACCATTCCATTAAAAATATCTGCGAGGGATGTAGCAGCCCCACCCATAGGCCCCATAGCTTCCGGGACATAAGTATCTGCGGTAAAAAAACCAATCAAAAATATCCCTATTAAACCGCACCAATAAAAGATATTATGTGATAATTGATATTTTTCCATTTTCAGTAAGTTGTTCATTCCCACACCTCCTTGTTATTTCAAATCCGAGCGTCGGAACCACAGATAAGTACCTAAGCATAATGCCAGTACCCATAAAAAATCTGAAAACATGAATTGCCCGCCGGATATGTTGGATTGTTGCAATGCCATAAGCCGAAGCTGGCCCATAGGCAATATTTGTGAGATAAGCTGCGCTTGATCTCCATTCATCAAAAAGACCATTAAGAAAAAGAGTACCATCGGCACAGCCATACTCTTTCCTATATCACGGAAAATGAAGGCAAAGAAAAAAGGTAATAGGCACATTGCAAATTGCGAAGCAATCACCATTACAACTATGCCGATGCTTGCCAATGCTCCTTTAGTGACAAACGTACCAATTATGCTATGTAACAACAGTGGAAAAGACAGGATAACCATGCAGGCGATTTGATGAACTACCAGCTTCGCAAATAGTATCTTTCCGCGTCGATGTCCGGCATTGATATATGATTGTAATGTTCTTCTGCCAAAATCATTTCCAACAAACAGGGCAGAAAAGATGATTGTGAGGAAATATAGGATTGGCATATTGTATATCGAAGCAAAGAAAAGGTTGGATGTTTCCCCAACGCTATCCAGTAACAACACACTACTTAAAAGGAGATTAAACAATCCTATCCCCCAAAAATACCAGCTATGGAACAGCTTATAAAATTCAGCTTTTAGGAGATTTGACATTTCCTGTCCCTCCTATTTTGCTTAAAAAGTAATCTTCTAATGTATCACCGGCCACAGAAAGACCTGTAACGAGAATATGTGCATCTGACAAAGCAGCAGCCACTTTTTCCATATCATCGAGATAATCATATAGGCGAATCATGCCATCTGGCATCAGCTTAAAACTATCTGTGTGTAGCGTTTCTTCCAAAACGATCAGAGCTTTTTGTGGATCAGTTGCCTTTATTGCGATATGCCGTTTGCAACGATCATTTAGTTCTCGATCTGATATTTCTTCGATAATTTTGCCTTTGTCTATTAAAATAAACTCTGATGCTGTCTGATACAGTTCCTCTAAGATATGGCTGGATACCAATATCGTCATTCCGTATTCCTTATTCAAGGACTTTAGCAAATTACGAATTTCCACAATTCCAGCAGGATCAAGCCCATTGATCGGTTCATCCAAAATAAGAAATTCTGGTGTATTTAATAGTGCGATTGCAATACCCAATCGCTGTCGCATCCCCAGCGAAAAATTACGGACAGCTTTTTTCCCGGTATCTTTCAGACCTACCATGTCTAAAGTTTTTTGGATAACTGCTTTGTCAGGAATACCGCGTTGGATACGCTGTATCTCCATATTTTGATAAGCGGTCATTGTCGGAAAAAGCGCAGGTGTTTCGATCATGCAACCGATCCGCTTTCTCTGTTCCTGCAATTCCTTTTCGACGGTTTTCCCCCACAACGATAAGGTGCCGCTTGTCGGAAACGCTAATCCTGTAACCAATCTCAAAAAGGTGGTCTTTCCTGCTCCATTTTGGCCTATGAAGCCATAAATTTTCCCTTTTTCAATTTTCAAATCAATATGATCTAAGGCAACTGTGTGCCGGTATTCTTTTGTTAAGTCATGTGCTTCCAAAATAACAGAACTCATGTTGTCATCCTCCTTTACATTTTAGTGTAAGGGGAAATCATAAAGAATTTCTTAATTTCTATTTGGAAACCATAAAAAAAGCATAAAGCCAAGAGCTTACCCCTCGGCTTTATGCAAACGGTATCCAATGCCCCACACAGTATCTATAAACTCTTTATCCGGGCAAATGGCTTTCATCTTGTTTCGCAAGTTGCTAATATGGACATTCAAGGTGTTGTCCTCGCTGATATACTCTGTATTCCAAACACTTTGAAACAAATTCGCCTTTGAGAAGATCTTGTCCGGGTATTTCATAAGCAATTCCAGTATAGCAAATTCTTTCGCAGTTAAAGGTAACTCCGCCCCTTGTAGCATAGCTCTGTTGCCGTCTAAATCTAAAACCAAATCATTGCACTTCAAAGATGACGGCGTGCTGTTTTGAAATTGAATCCGGCGTAAGTTGCTTTCAATTCTGGCGAGAACTTCTTCCATATCGAAAGGTTTTGTAATGTAATCATCCGCACCAAGCCGCAACAAATCAATCTTGTTCTGTGTTGTTTCCTTTGCTGAAATTACTATGACAGGAACCGTTGAGAATTTACGAATATCCGCAAGTATAGTATCACCACTCCGATAAGGCAGCATTATATCAAGCAGAATAAGATCAATCTGATGTTCTTGTATGCAGTCTAACACATGAAGCCCATCATACTGACAAAGCACCTCATATCCATTTCCCTGTAAAAAATCAGCCAGCAATTTGCTGATCTCTAAATCATCCTCAACAATCAAAATTTTCATGTTATTCTATGTTCACCTGCCTTATGTCAGCATTGCACTACACTTTTTATCTCTAATAGATTTAATTATATTTCCTTTCAGGAGAGAATACAAGGCGTAAAATATGAATTATTAGATGTTAGAAGAACACATTTCTATTGCTGGGTACACTGGAAATATGAAACCAAAAGCCCCTCCTGTCTACGCATTTAGGTGGCAAAAAGCCCACGGAAATCAAGGCTTTTCGGCGTTGGTCGGTGGGTGGCAGAATGATTTACCCAATCCCCGCCGAAACAGGCTTTGAAATGCGTAGGAAAATCTTTCCACCGATGGTTTTCCTGCCGGTTCTATGGTATCGTTTTCGGGTTTTATCGCTGCCCGCCAGCCTCAAGCCCCTACGTCTTGCATCAAATCGGATTTTAGGTGTCAGTCACACCAGCGGAATGACGTCCGCTGTCCTATTTACAGTATATTCGATTTGCGTTCAAATGGCAATGGCCTTTCCTATCAATTTTCCAATCTGCCGTGGTCGCAGCCGAGGGAAAGATAATGCTCAATCTCTTCACTCAGAACAAGCTGGGCGTATTCCAAGAGCTTGTTGTAGAGCAGCCAGTCCAGCTCTGCCCGCTGTGCCGGGGTGTTGCCGTACTCATCCTCAATGGTGATGCAGTCGATGGCAAGGGTGGTGTATGACGTTCGCAAACGTAGCAATGGCCAAACCCCTTTAGCATATAATATGATTGAGTGTTTTTAAATTTAAGCGCTTGAACTTACGTCCTTTTGTGGTATAATAAAGCTAGAGGATAGCGGCATTGACCAGCTATCGGTGGCGATGAAGCAGTGGACTGGTTCGGTATCAGCCGATTGTGGAGCCAGACCGTGGGTTGAGCGTGAACCACAAGCCGAATAGATTCGATGAATCGAAAGAAAACGCTTAATAGGAGCCTTGCCTTTCGGCAGGGCTTCTATTTTTTTGAGGGAAGGTGAAAATGTGCAGGACGAACAGCAGGATATTTTGTATCGGGCAGCAGAAGCCTGGAAAGAACTGACCGAGTACCACTATGTTTTCACCTACGGCTATAAGGGTGAACTGCACGAGATCAAACTGACCTTTTCACTGGAGGACTTTCCGCACCTTGCTGGGTTCCACTACCTGAAAGACATCGCCTTGCCCCGGTATAGTCCACGCAAGACGGTTGATATGATTCTGTCTGATAAGATCACCTACGACAAGGTAAAGAAGGGCACACTCTATCAGGAGTATGTGAAACCGCGTCTGTTGGCACTGGTGCGGTTGAAAGAAATACTGGAACAGGAGTTCGATTTGTTCTCCTATATGCCCCAGTTTTATCCGTTCGTGACCAAAATCAAAGCGGATTACCTGATTTCCAGCCGAATCGAACCAACTGCCTTTGTGTTCATTATCCGGGAATCTCCCTCCGGCAATGCGGTATGTGACTTTCTGTGCTGCTCTGCTTTTGAAGAAAGTGGCCGTGACTACCGTGCAAACCAGCGCTCTCGTACTCTTCTGAAAAAAGAGCGCGTACATATCGAAACACAAGACACGGTGGTTCTGTATGACCGCTTGCCGAAAAATCTCGATTAACAAAATGATGCCCACTCACTCATGGAAAAACCATGGGCAGGTGGGCATCACTTGTTACCCTTCTGTCGGAGCAGAAATGGTAGGTTGTCCATTTGGCATAAAATGATAGATGGGACAAGATTCAAAGAACTTCTGTGATTCTTCAGGTAGCTTATCAAAGTGAATTTTAGCCGCAACAGGATTATCTAATAGTAGATATGCACCAACATAAATAGACTCATTGTCTTGGGCTACTTCAATAAGAGAAAGAATTTCGGCTTGTTCAGTCGAAGTCAATGCGCGAGAGCGTTTGACGGACTGAAGATAGTTGAGAATAGCAATCGGATGCTCTGTATATGGATCAGAATCCTTAATCCAAAGCGCGAGGGTAGTCGCAGTGGATAGTAGCTCAATGCGACTATTTTTACTTTCATCGTATGCTTTAAGCATTTCAAGAAGAAGTGCATTGAGCGAATGAGAATAATCTTCGGAAAAAGGAACGTGCTGAACTGCATCAAGTAGCGCGTTATAGTCGATATTGCAGTACTTCAACATTGCATCTTTATTTAACATGACGAAGTGAGTGGATGGATATTCTTTATCATTTTTGTCAAACTCGCGATATATCAGTGGTACATAGTTAAAATCATAGATGTTATGGTATTCACTATTTTCTTCAGTCGGAACAACCCATAAAAGAAGTTCTAGATTAGCAATATGGCAGCTTCGAAGAAGCGATTGGCTTGAACACATCTTGATTGGTTCTTTGTCGATTAGTGCAGCTCTCAAGATGCTAAGATTAGTATTGTCTGTGACAGAAAGGGAAGAACAGTCGAGGTCGGCTGTTGCATGAACTGCCTCTAGCGTCTTTTTCACATCTAGAAGAAAGGAAAGCTTTTTTTGAAGTGTAGGAAGATTGGCACAATCAGCTTCACTGAAAGCGATTTTTCCACCATTGATTTCATAGTGATGGGCAGAAAGGGCAGCAACCATAAACTCTGCATCTTTGATACGCTCTGATAGTGTTCCGGATAAAGTAAAATTGAATTTTGTAGGCAAGGATTGCGCTGTACTGAAACTCATCTGTATTCCCTTACCAAAACGAATGACCGTAGATGATTTAGAACGTGTGACAGTATAACTCTCAAAATAAACTTTAGAATCAATGCTGATAGGAGCATCTCGTGTAAACGAAAATAACTCAATACGGTCAAGATGAGCAATGGGCAGTTCGACTTTTTGAGGGAGAACAGCATAAATGTAAGTTTCGTGGTCAAAAAAATAATCAAGGGGCAAATCGTAATGTTTTGCTGCACTAGTAGAATAGCCTAGAGAAATAGTGTTGGTGGGTAAGTCTGAATCGAAGGATAAGAGCGCGCTATTGATAGCGGCGCGTTGCCTATTCATGTGATGCGCGAAATTAAGGAAGATATCATCGATATCTTCTTTTTTGGTCGGAAAAACTTTTAATTCAATGCTTTTGCATTTAGAGAAATCTCCTTTATAGTCCTTGAGCATTTTTTTGAGGTCGAACGGAAGAAGTCCAACATAGTATATAGTATAATGCTCATCTTCCTTATCGAAATACACGACAAAAAAGATGGTTCCTCCAACATAAAGATAGTTTCTTAAATCAGAATATTGGATAGAATACTTTATGCTCTTTTTCTTTAGATTTGGTTTAATATGACCTTTGACCTGAACAGGTACTTTTAAAATCAAGTCAGCTTTTGCATGAACGTGGCCGGACTTTTTATAGACTTCTACATCTCCATCCCATGAGGGCTCTTTATCATTGGAATTGATGTGAGAAACCAAGTGACCCGCTTTGCTTATGGCAAGTTCAACATGATTTGTAGCAATCTTTTCAGAATCCATATTAGACCTCCAGATAAGGTGATTGCAGAAATATGCATGAGAGTGCAGTTTCTTGTTTGTACTGATTATACACCTAAAATCAGAAAAATTAACAAAACATCTGAAAAATCTTGAAATTGTGATAGTCTTGACAAAAACTGAATTTATGGAAGATAATGGAATAGGTCTGCTATCGGTAGCGAGTTGAGCAGAAATAAAAGGGGCATCTACAACACCGTGGTGCTGTCCGATGTCCCTTGTGACTGATTTTATCGTTGTCCGCCAACCTCAGGCTCCTATGTCCTGCATCGCTTTCGGGTTTTATCGCTGCCCGCCAGCCTCAAGCCCTTACGTCTTGCATCAGATCGGATTTTAGGTGTCAGCCACACCAGCGGAGTGACGTCCGCTCTCCTGTTTATAGTATATTCGATTGGTACTCAAATGGCAATGGCCTTTCGAAGTAATCGATCTTCCAGTCTGCCATGGTCGCAGCCAAGCGACAGATAACGCTCTATCTCTCCACCCAGCACAAGCTGGGCGTACTCCAAGGGCTTATTATACAGCAGCCAGTCCAGCTCTGCCCGCTGTGCCGGGGTGCTGCCGTACTCGTCCTCCACGGCGATGCAGTCGATGGCAAGAGTGGTGCCATCCTCGAACAGGGCTTCCACCCGGTTGGTGTCCATATTGAAGCGGCAGGTAAGCAATTTATTCATGGTGAACCTCATTTCTACATCAAATGGTGTCTGTTCGGATGTCCTAAACCCTGCCATAAAACCGGTGGTTGATTTGTCCATTGGGCTTTGTTTTGCCCGTCTGCACATTTTTGCACACTTTTTGCACACCTGAATAGCTGGATAACGGTTGCAAAGCATTACACTGTATGCAAACAATGCGGTGTGTGCAAATACATGTTTTGCGATGATACGATAAAAATAACGCTTCTTCGAACTTTTGGAATTTGACGAATGATGCACCTTGGATTCTTTTAATCAGAGGGCCAGGGATTCGAGTTCCCTCGAGCGCACCAAAATCCCACGAAGAATCGCAAGATTCCTCGTGGGATTTTTCATTTTCTGGGGCTCTGCACACTTTTGCACACTTTTTGCACACCGGCGGGAAAGCCGTGTTTTTCCTTGCATTGTCTGCATTCTGTGCATCGTGGCGGAACTTGTCGGGCCTCGCCCCGACAAGCTCAGTGGAATTTGTGACAGAGAGCGTCAAGGTTTACAAGGTGCGTCAAGATGGTTTTGCAAATTTTATTGTGATAAAGCGGTGATCGTAGGACTTATAGCATGGCGTTCAAGTGCTTTCCCGTTCAATCAATGTATTTCTGCATTTTGACAACCTGCCTATAAATCCCCCATGAACGTTGTGGAATCTTCCAAAGCATCCATGGATAGTTTCTTGTGCCGCATCAAACATTCAGCTTATTGCAACGAAATTCCATAAAGCTGCATTGCATCTTGTGGAGGTTCTTGCTATACTCTGTATCAAACGCAACTTTATCCGATAAAAATGTTGCGCAATTTGCGCAACCAAAGGAGGCCGCTATCATGCAGCAGCTCAGATTACTTCATGGCGGAGACTACAACCCAGAACAGTGGCTGGACCGGCCCGATATTCTGGCGCAGGACATCGAACTGATGAAAAAGGCACACATTAATACTGTGACGCTGGGCGTGTTCTCATGGTCCACGTTGGAACCGCAGGAGGGGGTATTTGAGCTGGATTGGCTGGCAGACATCATCCATAACCTGTATGCCAATGGAATCTATACGATCCTTGCAACACCCAGTGCGGCGCGCCCCGCATGGATGGCGCACGAATACCCCGAGGTGCGCCGAGTCCGGGCAGACCGGGTCCGGGAACTGTACAACCGGCGGCAGAATTACTGCTATACATCGCCGGTCTACCGGGAAAAAGTCCGCATCATCGACCAGATGCTGGCGCAGCGGTTCGGCAATGACCCGGCTGTCCTGCTCTGGCATATCTCCAACGAGATGAGCGGCGACTGCCATTGCGAGCTGTGTCAGGCCGCGTTCCGCTGCTGGCTCAAGGAACGGTATGGCTCTTTGGATGCCTTGAACAAGGCATGGAACGCCCGGTTCTGGAGTCACGACTATACCGCTTGGGAACAAATCGAAAGCCCTGCCCCGCAGGGGGAAAATGCCGTGCAGGGCCTTGCACTGGACTGGAAGCGCTTTGTCAGTGACCGGCATATTGATTTTTTGAAATATGAGCGTGATACCGTGAAAGAATTTGCGCCGGATGCAAAGTTCACGGTAAACATGATGTACCGGTTTGATGGCATCGACTATTTCAAAATGTCCAAGGAGATCGACGTGGCCAGCTGGGACAACTATCCCACATGGCACAAGCCCAGCGAAACAGTGGAAGAAACAGCGTTGGATACGGCCCTGATGCACGACCTGTATTACTCCATGAAGGGCAGGCCCTTCCTGCTGATGGAATCCAGCCCCAGCTTTACCAACTGGCAGCCGATCTCCAAACAGAAGCGCCCCGGCATTGCGGAGCTTTCGGCTCTGCAGACGGTTGCACATGGTTCGGACAGTGTGCTTTACTTCCAGTGGCGAGCCAGCCGCGGCGCTGAAGAAAAGTTCCATGGTGCAGTCGTCGGCCATGATGGCCGGGAGGATGCCCGTCCCTTCCGGGAAACAGTCGGTGTGGGCCAAAAGCTGGAAGTGCTCTCGGAGATTGCAACAGTCTGCCGCGAGAAGCAGGCGGCAATCGTCCACGATTGGGAAAACAAGTGGGCATTGGAAGGTTCCTGCGGCCCGCGCAATGCAGGGATGGGCTACTGGGACGAGCTGAAGCTGCACTACAATGCTCTTGCGCGGGAAGGCATTGCGGTGGAGTTCGTGAATCAGGAATCCGATTTGACGGGTTATGGCTTGGTCGTTGTTCCGATGGTTTATTTGCTGACCGATGCCTTTGCCCAAAAACTCTGTGATTTTGCCCGGAATGGTGGTACGGTCGTGGTTACATACTGGACCGGTGTGGTGGATGAAAGCGATTTGTGCCGTCTGGGTGACACGCCCTACGGCTTGACCGACCTGCTGGGCCTGCGCCGCACTGAGATCGACGGAATGTATGACGGCGAAACCCGCCGCTGCACCCCGATGGACGATTCCACTTTGCCGGAAACGCAGGCTTCGGTCCTATGCGAGGTCGCAAGTCTGAACGACACAGACCCTGCCACACCGCTGAGCATCTATGCAGAGGATTACTACGAGGGGCACCCTGCGGTCGCCGTCCATCCTTACGGAAAAGGCCGTGCCTATTATCTGGCAAGTCGGTTCGATGAAGCGTTCTATCGCGCATTTTATCGTGCTGCTGTAAAGGAAGTCGGCCTGACCCCGGCCTGGCCGGAGGCACTGCCGGACGGCGTTCTGGCCGCGCGGCGCGGTACGTTCGTCTTTGTACAGAACTGCAATGAACATCCGGTCGAAGTAGGCGGTGTTGCGCTGAACCGTTACGGAACGGCCGTCTGGAAAAACGGTGAACAGGTCCTGTAAGGCGCAAAAATACCAACTTTCAGCGTTCTGCCGAAAAAGCAGAACGCTTTTTGTTTGCTTTCATACTTGACAAAGCGGGCTTACCCCGGTATGCTGGGGTGGCGCATTGTTGCGCAGTTCTGTGAAAAGGAGAGGATATCCTGTGGCTGCAAAGGCAACCGAAAAAATGACGATCGAGCAGGTGGCTGATGCGCTTGGCCTTTCTAAAACAACGGTATCGCGTGCACTTTCCGGCAAGGGACGCATCAGCGAGGAGACCCGCGCCAAGGTGTACGCCTATATAGGGCGTACCCGCCCCGAGCCTGTTTCTGCACAGAGCGGCGAAAAGCTGCGCACCAACAATATTGCCATGGTCGTACCGCAGCGGTTTATTGCGCTGGATCTGCCCTTTTTGCGCAAGTGCATAGGCGGCATCTGCACCATGGCAGACCAGCGCGGCTATGATCTGATGCTTTGCTACGCCTCCAACACCGAGTATTCACAGCTGCAGCGGCAGCTGGCCAACCACAAGGTGGACGGCGTGATCCTGACCTACGCCATGGCGGATGATCCCTGCATCGAACTTTTGCGGCAATACAAGACACCTTTTGTGCTCATCGGACGCAGCGAGGACAAGACCATCCCGCAGGCAGACAACGATCAGGTCGCGGCTGCCTGCGAGATGACACGCATCCTTTTGCAGCTGGGCGCCAAGCGGATCGCGCTGCTGGTGGGCAGTACCATCTACGCCGTCAACACCGACCGCATACGCGGTTATCTGCGTGGATTCGCGGAATTTGGTGTGCCAGTAGACCAGCGGCTCGTTCATTCCGGTGTGGAATCTGCCGGGCAGACGCTCGATGCACTGGAGGCTGCGCTAGAGCAGAAGGCGGATTGCATCCTTTGCGGCGATGATGAGATCGCCTTTGAGGTCATGCGGGAGCTGCGGACGCGGCATATCCTCGTGCCCAACGATCTGCGAGTGGCCAGCCTGTACGATAGCTCCATGCTTGCCAGCATCACGCCCTCAGTCTCGGCGGTGCAGTACGATGCAGAGCAGCTGGGTAAGACCGCCTGCCGGATGCTGCTGGACCGGCTGGCCGGAAAAGAGATCGTCATGCGGCAGCTGGAAGGCCATCAGGTCATCCTGCGGGATTCTACCAAGTGGAGGGAACGCTCCCACAGCATCAAATAACGCGCTTTTTGTGCCTGCTCCTTTCCCGGAGCGGGCATTTTTGCTCTTTGCATGGCAAAGGTTGCGCTAAAGTTGCGCACTTTTGCCCATGTATCCTGATTTTACCGTCACTTTTTCCAGTTTCAACTCAACAATACCGTGAATTTCGTCCATTGACGTGAGCAAAAGAATGCGGTATCCTATGGGTACAGAAAAACAGCTGCTTGGATGTGCGCAACTTATAAGCGCAACAAAGAGCAGCCGAAGATTTCAGATTGAGAACGAAGGAGAACTGGATCATGAAAAAGCTGATTTCCCGCCGTAACTTCCTTGCAGCCATGGGTACGATGGCTGCTGCCGGTGTGCTGACCGCCTGCGGCGGTTCTTCCTCTGGCACTGCTTCCTCTGCTGCCGCTTCCAGTACGGCTGCCTCTGCTGCGGAGAGCTGGGGTGATGTGAAGCTGACCATGTGGGGCGCAGAAGAGGATCAGACCATGCTGCGCGAGATGGCAGATGCTTTCATCGAGCAGAATGCGGACAAGGGCAACGTGACCATTGAGATCGGCGTGCAGTCCGAGTCCAGCGCAAAGGACACTGTTCTGGCTGACCCGGAGTCTGCCGCAGACGTTTTCGCCTTTGCCGATGACCAGCTGAACGAGCTGGTGAATGCCGGTGCGCTGCAGGAAGTACTGCTGAACCCGGACGACGTGAAGAGCCGCAACCTGCCTGGCTCTGTGAGTGCTGCCACCATGAACGACAAGCTTTACGCCTACCCCATGACCGCCGACAACGGCTACTTCCTGTACTATGATGCAAGTGTTCTGAGCGCCGAGGACGTGCAGAGCATGGACACCATGCTGGAAAAGGCTGCAGCTGCCGGCAAAAAGTTTATGATGAGCGTGAACGACGCATGGTATATTTACAGCTTCTACGCCGGTGCCGGTCTGGTGGCTACGCTGGCAGACGACGGCATCAACACCGTCTGCAACTGGAACGAGGCTCCCGGCGCAGATGTCACGCAGGCCATTCTGGATATCGCCGCAAACCCCGGCTTCAAGTCCGGCGCAGATGCTGATATCGTTTCTGCCATCAAGGACGGCAGCTGCTGCGCCGCCATCTCCGGCACATGGAACGCCAGCACCGCCGAGGAGGCTTGGGGCGAGGGCTACGCCGCCACCAAGCTGCCGACCTACACCCTGAACGGCGAGCAGGTCCAGATGGGCTCCTTCTCCGGCTACAAGCTGGTGGGCGTCAACCCCCACAGCACTAACGTGGGCGTGGCTATGATGCTGGCCGACTTCATCACCAACGAGGACAACCAGAACAAGCGCTTCAACGACCGCAAGCTGGGCCCCTCCAACATCAACGCCAATGCTTCCGAGGCTGTGCAGTCTGCACCCGCCATTGCCGCACTGGCTGAGCAGAGCTCCTACGCTACCCTGCAGCGGGTAGGCGCAAACTACTGGAGCTCCGCCGCAAGTCTGGGCGAGATCCTCGCCTCCGGCGACACGCAGGGCAAGACCACGCAGCAGCTGGTGGATGACGCTGTGGCCGGCATCACCGCACCTGTGGCACAGTAAGTTCCGGTTTTTCCCGGCGGGCACGCAGCAGAATGCGGTGTGCCCGCTTTTTATCGCAATACAAGAAATCGGCGTCAACCTAACATCCTGTTTGCTATAACCCCCTCTGCATACCAAGAAAGGAGTTGACTTCTGTGGCAGAAATGGTCCTTACACCACCCTTGCGGGCAGATGGCCGGGAGCCGAATTTCCTTCAGAAGTTCGGTCACGCATTTGTTCACGGAGATATTTTTACAAAGCTGTCCCTCTTTGTCTGGGGTCTGGGCTACATTGGCCACGGCCAGCTTATCAAGGCACTGCTGGTAACGCTGGTGCAGGGGCTGGGACTGTATTTTCTGGGCACTTCCGGCATTCCTGCGCTGAAAAAGTTCGGCACGCTGGGCACAGTGCAGATGGAGATGCAGTTCAACCCCCTTACCTTAAAGAACGAGGTCAACAACTACGACAACTCGTTTGCCATCCTGCTGCTCAGCGTGATCGCACTGGTGGTCATTGTAACGCTGATCGCTGCTGCCATGCTGGTGGTGCAGAGCAATTACGCGTTACAGGCGCAGAAGGCCGCTGGCAAAAAGCCCAACAATTTCCGGCAGGATATCACCTTGTACCTGAACGAAAAGTTCTACGTTACCCTGCTCACCCTTCCGGTGCTGGGTGTGGTGGTGTTCACCATCATCCCGCTGTTCATTTTGATCGCTGTCGCCTTTACCAACTACGATCAGCAGCATATGCCTCCCGCCGCCCTGTTTACATGGGTGGGGCTGGCTAACTTTGCTTCTCTGTTTGGCGGGCAGTCGCTGAGCCTGACCTTCAGCTACGCCTTTGGCCGGGTGCTCAGCTGGACGTTGGTGTGGGCCTTCTTTGCCACCTTCACCAACTTCTTCGGCGGCGTATTTCTGGCCATGCTCATCAACAATAAAAGGACCAAGTGCCAAAAGCTCTGGCGCACCCTGTTCATCATCACCATTGCGGTGCCGCAGTTCGTCACCCTGCTGCTGGTGCGCAACTTCTTCTCGGACGCCGGCATCTTCAACACCATGATGGCCAATGCAGGCGTGACCGATTTTTTAAAGGCCATCGGTCTGCTGGGGCAGAACATGAACCACATTCCCTTTCTGACCGACCAGCACTGGGCAAAGTTCATGATCATCCTCATCAACATCTGGGTGGGCGTGCCCTACCAGATGCTCATTGCCACCGGTGTGCTGATGAATATTCCCACCGATATGCTGGAGGCCTCCACCATTGATGGTGCCTCGCCGCTGCAGAGCTTTATCTACATCAAGCTGCCCTACCTGCTCAGTGTGCAGGGCCCGGCACTGGTAACGGATTTTGTGCGCAACGTCAACAACTTCAACGTCATCTATCTGCTCACGCAGGACGTTTATATCACCAAGGATCAGGCACTGGCTTCCTCCAGTGCAAAAGAGGTGGACCTGCTGGTCACATGGCTGTTCCGTCTGACACAGGAGCAATACAACTACAAGATGGCTGCAGTCATCGGCATCATGGTATTCATCATCTGTGCCGTGTTCACGCTGGTATGCTTCCGGTTCCTCAATAAAAAGGAGGCGACGTTCTCTTGACACAGACAACTGTTTCTCCGGCACGCCGGGCAGAGACCGCAGCGCAGCTGCGCCGCGGGCGTATCCTCCGCACAGTCCGCAGCATCCTGCGGCATCTGCTGCTGGCCCTGCTGGCAGCTATCTGGCTGGTACCCATTCTGTGGCTTCTGGTCACTTCCTTCTCCACAGACCGGGGCATCAATGTGCGACAGTTCTTCCCGGCCAGTTACACACTGCGCAACTATGTCAACATTCTGTTCCACCCGGACTCTGTGGCGCAGTTCCCGCGCTGGTTTACCAACACCCTTGTGGTGGCCTGTTTCAACTGCGTTATCTCCACCTGCTTTGTGCTGATGGTAGCCTACGCGCTGAGCTGCTGCCGCTTCAAGGGGCGCAAGCTGATCCAGAACCTTTCTGTCAGCGTCAACCTGTTCCCCGGCGTGCTGGCAATGATCGCCGTCTATTTCGTCCTGAAATATCTGAATCTGACCAACTCCTATGCCGGTCTTATCATGGTCTATGCCGGTTCGTCTGGTCTGGGCTATCTGATCTGCAAGGGCTTCTTTGATACCATCCCCATCTCCCTGCGGGAAGCCGCCAAGCTGGACGGCGCATCCGACGCCCGTGTGTTCTTCCAGGTCGTTCTGCCCATGTCCAAGCCGATCCTGGTCTATACCATCATCAGCTCTTTCATGGTTCCATGGACCGATTTCGTGATGGCAAAAATGATCCTGAATTCGGGCGTCTCTGCCGACTGGACAGTGGCTATCGGTCTGTATAATATGCTGCAAAAGACCCTGATCAACAATTACTTTGCGCTCTTCTGTGCAGGCGGTGTGCTGGTGTCTATCCCCATCTCCATCCTGTTTGTCATCATGCAGAAGTTCTACGTCGAGGGCATCACCTCCGGCGCGGACAAGGGTTAACACGTTATTCTCTTTCTCCTTCACCATAAAAGCGATCCCCACAGTCCGTTTGACTCAGTTCTTGCGGCTGTGGAGATCGCTTTTTCTCAGCAGCGGCAGGAAAGCCGCTTGTTTATGGGGAACCTCATTTCTATATCAAACGGTGTCTGTTCGGTTGTCCTAAACCCTGCCATAAAACCGGTGATTGATTTGTCCATTGGGCTTTGTTTTGCCCGTCTGCACATTTTTGCACACTTTTTGCACGCCTAAATGGCTGGACAACGGTTGCAAATGATTGCACTGTATGCAAATAATGCGGTGTGCGCAAATATGAATCTTGCGATAATGCGAATGAATTTGCGCTTCTTCGTGCTTTTTGGATTTGACGAATGATGCACCTCGGATTCTTTTAATCAGAGGGCCAGGGATTCGAGTTCCCTCGAGCGCACCAAAAGGACGATAAATCGTTGAATTAAACGGTTTGTCGTCTTTTTTGTTTTATACGGGCTTTTTGAGCTTGTACCTATGATTTTTTCAAAAATTCAGAGGTCAGAGGTACAAAAATGAAGAAGATTCAGAAAAGTGCAGCCCGGTTTGATAATTTAAAGCAAGATTTTTTGGACGATAAGAAGTATTCTGGCACAGCAGAAGCCACGTTGAACGGCTATCGGTATAATATTACACGGTTCTTGAAGTTCCTTTCAGATGAGCAGTTAGCCGTGAATGAGGCAGGATTCAAGCGGTATGTTATCCACTTGACGGATAGCGGAATGACCGCAAACAGCGTCAACCACTATATCCGTTCGGTGAAAGTGTTCCTTTACTGGTGCATGGAGCAGGACGAAATAGCACCGTTCAAAATCAAGATGGTAAAGGCACAAGAAACCATCAAGAACGTTTACACGCAGGAAGAACTTTGTGCACTGATTCAGCCGCCGAAACGTGAGGACAGCTTTGTTATCTGACGTAGTTGGGCTATCATCAACTTTATTTTGGGAACAGCAGCACGAGAAGCAACAGTTGTGAAATGCAGATCCACTTTACCGTTTTATAGCAATTCAACTTCTTCATGCAACAGCAATAGCGTTGAATTGCATATCGCAAATTGCTGTTTTAACGTTCCACTAACTTTTTGCCTTGCGATAAAGAAAGCACTTACGATAAACACTCTACATTGAAAATGCAATCGTACACTGCTATAATAAAATTGTGGTATTATCACCAAAAATTCAAGATGCAAAGCGTTTGCGATTGGCAAACATTCGGGAGGAACGCATGGTAACAGGAGCCATTAAAAATAAGGTAGACAAGATCTGGACGGACATCTGGGCAGGCGGCATTACCAATCCGCTGACCGTCATTGAACAGCTGACCTATCTCATGTTCATCCGGTCACTGGACGAGAAAGAACTTGCCACCGAAGATTTTGAGAACATGGCGGGCGAAAAGATGGAGCACATCTTCCCGGCCAGCGCGGCAGGGCAGTCCATGCGGTGGAGCCGCTTCAAGGACAAGGACTCCCGCGAGATTTTTCTGACCATGCAGCAGCGGGTGTTCCCGGCCATCAAAAAGATGAAGTATGGCCGTCTGCCGGACTTTGATGCAAACGGCGAACTGGTGGAGATCGAGGACGACCCCACCCGCCCGGATGAGGGCAACACCGCTTTTGCGCGGTACATGGACGATGCCATGTTCCTGATCCCCACGCCGCAGGTGCTGCAAAAGATCATCACTGGGCTGGAGGATCTTTACACCCACGACATTGCCGACCTTGATATGCAGGGCGACCTGTACGAGTATATGCTGCTAAAACTGTCCTCGGCGGGGCGGAACGGCCAGTTCCGCACGCCCAAGCACATCCGTGACATGATAGTGGAGCTGGTGCAGCCCACGCCCGACGACTTGATCTGCGACCCCGCCTGCGGCACGGCGGGCTTTCTGGTGTCCAGTGCGCAGTACCTCCGCACCCACTACGAGGACAGCATGACCCCGGAGCAGTGGCAGCATTTTGCCGGCCCGATGTTCACCGGCTTTGACACGGACCGCACCATGCTGCGCATTTCGGCCATGAACCTGATGCTCCACTCCATCACGAACCCGGAAATCGACTACAAGGACAGCGTGTCGAAGCAAAACTCCATTTGCAGCAAGTACACCGTTTGCCTTGCGAACCCGCCGTTCAAGGGCACTGTGGATGCCGAGAGCATCAGCGACGACCTGAAGGCCGTCACCAACACCAAAAAGACGGAGCTTCTGTTCCTTGCGCTCTTCCTACGGATGCTCAAAACTGGCGGACGCTGCGCCTGCATCGTACCGGACGGCGTGCTGTTCGGTTCCAGCAAGGCGCACCAGAGCATCCGAAAAGAACTCATTGAAAACCATCAGCTGCGGGCGGTCATTTCCATGCCCTCCGGCGTGTTCAAGCCCTACGCAGGCGTGTCCACAGCGGTGCTGGTGTTTACCAAGACCGGCGCGGGCGGCACCGACAGGGTGTGGTTCTACGATATGAAAGCCGACGGCTTCTCGCTGGACGACAAGCGCACCGAGGTGAAGGAAAACGACATCCCGGACATCATCGCCCGGTTCCATAACCTTGATGCCGAAACTGACCGCAAGCGCACCGAGCAGAGCTTCTTTGTGCCCAAAGAAGAAATTGCCGCCAACGGGTACGATTTGTCCATCAATAAGTATAAAGAGACGGAGTATGTGCCGGTGGAGTATCCCTCGACCACGGAAATCCTTGCCGACCTGCATGAGCTGGAAATGGAGATTACCAAGGGTTTGGCAGAACTGGAGGAGATGGTGTGATGGCGAAGTTGGGAGAGGTTTGTACTATTGTATCTGGTTCGACACCAAAAACATCTGTTACGTCCTACTGGGATGGCAACATCAAATGGATAACACCTGCTGAATTGAACGAAGATACTTTTTACATTATGGATTCAGTTCGGCACATTACTGAAGAGGGAAAAGAAAAAACCGGATTGTCTTATCTGCCGACAGGAACAGTCATTTTATCTTCTCGCGCGCCGATTGGCAAAACCGCAATTGCCGGTTGTGAAATGTGTTGCAATCAGGGATTCAAGAACCTTATTTGCTCAGATGCGATTTATAATGAATACCTCTATTTTTTCTTGAAATCAAAAACAGACTATCTCAATTCGTTGGGACGTGGTGCGACTTTTAAAGAAATTTCTAAATCCATCGTTGAAAGCATTGAAATCCCGTTACCTGAAGTAAACCAGCAGAAAGAAATTGCAGAAAAATTCAAGAAGTTAGAGCAGTTGATTTCTCTCCGTAAGCAGCAGCTTTCCAAATTGGACGAGCTGGTAAAGGTACGGTTTGTGGAGATGTTTGGAGATTTTGAGTTTAATCCCAAAGAATTTCTGGTGTATCACTTATGTGAACTTTGCGATGTTGGGTCGAGTAAACGAATTTATCAAGAAGAACAAAGTATAAGTGGTATTCCTTTCTTAAAAGTGGCGGACTTGAACGAGCTGATTGATACGGGAAAATATTCATGTTCGACATTTATTCCTCTTGAACGATACGAACAGCTTTTGCATAAAGAGCTAACACCCACAGAAAATGATATTCTTATAACTTCAAGAGGAACTCTTGGAAAGTGTTATATCGTTCAATCGGATGATGAATTCTATTTTCAAGATGGCATGATTAGCTGGCTCTCCAATTTTAGTCCGAAAGTTTCAAGTATTTATATTTCATATTTGTTTGCGCAACCATATATCCAAAAACAAATTGAAAGTCTGCAAGCTGGCTCGACAGTGGCATACTTATCGATTGCGATGTTGAAGAAAATAAATGTTATTTTGCCGCCTAAAAAACTTCAAGATGATTTTGCCGCTTTTGTAGAGCGTGTAGACAAGCAGAAGCAGACCGTACAGCAGAGCCTTGAAAAGTTGGAATTGATGAAAAAGGCACTGATGCAGGAATATTTTGGGTAACTCCCTCAGTCACCTTCGGTGACAGCTCCCTCTGGGAGGGAGCCTTTATGTGGTGGTAAGGCAAAAGCCTCCCTCCTAGAGGGAGGTGGCGCGGCGTTAGCCGTGACGGAGGGAGTTCCAGAAAGGAGCGCGTCCAGATGTCATTGCCATATCAAGGAAAATTGATCCCTCGTGCAAAAGAATTGCGCAAGGATGCAACAAAACAGGAAAATCATCTCTGGTATGATTTTCTGCGTGGCTATCCGATGCGCTTTCAGCGGCAAAAAACCATCGACCATTTTATTGCGGATTTCTATTGTCACGTTGCAAGGCTGGTCGTGGAAGTGGACGGTTCACAGCATTATGATGAGCAGGGACTGGCATACGACAAAGAACGCTCCGCCATTTTTGCCGAATATGGTGTGAAGGTGATTCGGTTTTCTAATCTGGAAATAGAGCAGAGCTTTCAAGAAGTTTGCAGTGCAATTGATTTGGAAGCCAGAAAGCGGGTTCAGGAACTGGAAGATACTCCCTCAGTCAAAGCCTAGCGGCTTTGCCAGCTCCCTCTGGGAGGGAGCCTATAACGTAGAGGTAAGGCAAAAGCCTCCCTCTTAGAGGGAGGTGGCACGGCGCAGCCGTGACGGAGGGAGTTCCCCTGTAAGCACCATGATTCTGGTGAAAATTCTGAAATACATGTCGAAATTTGCGTCCTTTTGTATAAAACATTGAAATACCATAAGGTGTATGCTACAATGAGGAAAAATATGGTATTTCGACGATGCGAAAGGAGCACATACGATGAACCAGTTTTACAATCAGGATGAAGAAGTTCAGAAAGCCGTAAAAGCAATGTTCGATTTTATAGAAGCGATGAATAAACTGGATTCGAAACATCAACAGCAAGTATTGAATGAAGGTATAAAAGCCGAGATGTTAAAAAGCATCTTAAAAATGCAATAAATGATAAGTTTTAAGAGGTAGAATAATGACGGAAAGTATTTGGATTGCGATTATCGGAGCAGTTGGAGTTATTGGAGCAGCAATCATCGGACTCTTCAAGAAAAGCGATAAATCAAAATCAAATGCAAAAACAACAGTTAATCAAACTGTTACAGGAAATCATAATACGGTTATTGGAATTCAGCGTGACCGAAAGGAAAAGTAATATGTGCAGTGATGTGAAGATTACTCAAAAGGTATTGCCAGGAGCAGGTGGAAATACCGTAGTTGCAAATCAAAACAACTATGGGCTGACTGTGACAGAGGCTACACAAATGGCCTTTCAAATTTTTCGTGAATACTATCCACAGTTAAAAAAAGAAGCAATTGCTGAACTTCAAAAGATGCTGACAGAAGAATTAGAAAAAGTTTCACCGCAAAATATAATTCCCCCAACGCCAAGAATTGCAGTGCCAACATTACAAGGAGCGAGCATATCAGATGAAGAGATGATTCGGAGACTGTATGCAAAACTACTTGCGGGAACAATGAATACGGAAAAAAGAGAATATGTGCATCCTGCATTTGTGAGAATGATTGATGAAATGAATGAGATGGATGCAAAGGTTTTGAAAGCGATTACGGACATTAACGATAGCATCCCGGTTGCACGTGTAACATTTAATTTTGAAGGCAAATATTTGACACATGCGATGCCGCATTTTTATAGTATGCGTTTTGACGGTCTAGGAAACGAATATGATATCTCACGAAGTATAGAAAATTTGTCGAGACTTAATCTTATAAATTTATTTGAAGGTAGTGTGAACGGTTTTGACTATAAAAAGTTTGAGACAACGCCATATATAAAAGATAGATTTGACTATGCAGTGAAAAACCATCCTGAATGGCAATTGACTATAAAAATTTCGGAATATACTATTCAGGAAAATGATATAGGCCATCAATTTGCAAATGTTTGCATCCTTGATTAAGCTATTTGTTTATTGGAAAGGAGCCTCCCATGTCCAACTTCTCCTATCTCTCCACCAAAACTGAGTACTCCCTCTTCGCATCTGCTGCCATCGAGGCCGAGAAAGTGTTCTCCACCTCCCCGGCGATGTGCGCGGTGGGGTGCCGGAAGGCGTTGGAGCTGGCGGTGAAGTGGGTGTACGCGGCAGACAAGACCATCACGATGCCCTACAAAGACAACCTGCAATCCCTGTTGCATGAGCCGAGCTTCCGGTTCGCAGTGAACCGGGATGTGTGGAGCGTGCTGCCCAGCATCGTGAAGGCGGGCAATCTGGCGGTACATACGGGGCATAGTGTGTCGGCGGCGGATGCAGTGTTCAGCCTGCGGGGGCTGTTCGATTTCATCCAGTGGGTGGATTACTGCTACGGCACGGACTATGTGGAGCGCTCCTTCGATGAAACAGCCATCCCCGGCGAGAAAGTGGCGCTGGACGAAAAGAAAATCCGGGAGCAGGAAAGTTTACTGTCCCAGAAGGATGCCGAACTGGAAGCCTTGCGCAAGCAGGTGGAGAGCCTTTCGGCGGCATACACGGCCAGCAAACAGCAGAACCAGCAGAGCCGCAGTTTTACCGCCGCCGACCTGACCGAGGCCGAAACGCGGCGGAAGATCATCGACATCGACCTCAAGGCCATGGGCTGGAAATTCACCGGGCCGGACGCCGATGTGCGCACCGAGTACGAAGTGGACAACATGAACGGCGTGCTGGGGCAGAAGGGCTATGCGGACTATGTGCTGATGGGCAAGGACGGCTTGCCGCTGGCGGTCATTGAAGCCAAGCGCAGCACCAAAGACCCCAACATCGGGCGCAAGCAGGCTCAGCTTTATGCAGACTGTCTGGAGCAGAAGTTTGGCCGCCGTCCGATGCTGTTTACCACCAACGGCTACACCACCTATTTCTGGGATGAGCAGAGCGGCCCGCAGCGTGCCGTGAGCGGGGTGTTCTGCAAGGACGACTTGCAGAAGCTGGTGAACCGCCGCACCGAGAAAAAACCGCTGGACACCATCGAAATTGACGATAAAATCACCGACCGCTACTATCAGAAAAACGCCATCCGGGCAGTCTGCGCCCACATCGCGCAGGGCTTCCGGCGCAATCTGCTGGTCATGGCAACGGGCACAGGCAAGACCCGCACCGCGTCCAGCCTGACCGATGTGCTGAGCCGGGGCGGTCATGTGACCAACGTGCTCTTTCTGGCCGACCGCACCGCGCTGGTCAAGCAGGCAAAGGACGACTTCAAAAAGTATCTGCCCGACCAGTCGCTTTGCAACCTGTGCTCCTCCAAGGACGATAAGGCCGCGCGCATCGTGTTTTCCACCTATCCCACCATGCTCAACGCCATAGACAACGCCAAGACCAAGGACGGCGTGCCGCTGTTTTCGCCCGCCCACTTTGACCTTATCATCGTGGACGAGAGCCACCGCAGCATTTTCAAGAAATACCGCGCCATTTTTGATTATTTCGATGCCGTTCTGGTGGGTCTGACCGCCACCCCGAAAACCGACGTGGACCGCAACACCTACGACTTTTTCGAGATGGAACACGGCATCCCCACCTACGCCTACGATTACGACACGGCGGTCTACACCGACCATGTGCTGGTGCCTTACTACAACTACGAGGTCAAGACGAAATTCACAGAAGAGGGCATCCACTACGACCAGCTTTCACCGGAGAATAAGGCCCGCTACGAGGACGATTTTGCCGAGGACGACACCCTGCCCACCTTTATCCCATCCGAAAAGCTGAATAAGTTTATCTTCAACGCCAACACCGTGGACACGGTGCTGCAAGACCTGATGGAACGGGGCATCCAGACGGCGGGCGGTGACCGCATCGGCAAAACCATCATCTTTGCCCAGAACAAGCGCCATGCGGAGTTTATCCGGGAACGTTTTGGCAAGCTGTACCCGCAGCTGGAGACCCAGTACCCGGGATTCATCCAGCGGGTGGTCTGCGACGATGCCTATGCACAGTCCGTCATTGACGACTTCAAACAGCCGGATAAGCCGCCGTTTATTGCGGTCTCGGTGGATATGATGGACACGGGCATCGATGTGCCGGAGTGCGCGAATCTGGTGTTCTTCAAAAAAGTACGCAGCAAAACGAAGTTCTGGCAGATGATTGGCCGTGGTACACGGCTCTGCCCATCCCTTGCCTGCGTGGATGCCATCGACGGCGAATATACGGGCAAACGGCGTTTTCTGATTTTTGACTACTGCGGCAACTTTGAATTTTTCCGTCAGAAACCCAACGGCTACGAGAGCGCGGACACCAAGAGTCTGTCCGAGAGCATTTTTTGCAAGCAGGTGCGGATCGCCGCCGCGCTGCAGGATGGAGCCTATGGGGGCGAAAAATACCAGAACTGGCGCAAGATCTTAACGGAGACCTGCCGTGCCGAAGTAGGAGCGCTGAACCCGGAACTGGTATCCGTGCGGCTGCACCGACAGGCCGTGGAACACTATCAAAAGCCAGAAGCCTTTGTCAGCCTGACCGAAACGGACAAGGGTACTCTGATGAAAGAGGTGGCACCGCTCATCTCGCTGGACGACAAAGATGAAGCCGCCAAGCGGTTCGATAACTTTGTGTATGGCTTGCTGCTCTGTGAGCTGGAGGGTCTGCCAGGGCTGGGCCGCGCCCAGAAACAGCTGCGCAATACAGCGGCAATGCTGGAAGGGAAAGCTGCCATCCCACAGGTGCAGGCAAAGCTGCCCCTCATTCGGGAGGTGCAGACAGACGAATTTTTGACCTCGCATGACCTTCTCCACTTTGAGGAAATGCGGCAGGAACTGCGGGAGCTTATCAAGTTTCTGGTGGAGGGCGGCGAGGGGCAAAAGCCTGTCTACACGGCCCTTGCCGACCCGGTACTGGAACAGACCGAGGGCAAGGCGCTGGACTCCGGTTATGACTTCGGCGAGTACCGGGAACGTGTGAACCGCTACATCATGGAGCACCGCAGCGATACGCTGGCCATCCACAAGCTGACACAGAACATTCCGCTTTCCCGGGGCGACTATACCGAGCTGGAACATATCTTCACCTGTGAGCTGGGCAGCAAAGAGGACTATGCACGGGAGTTTCGGGATACCCCATTTGGTCTGCTGGTGCGTAAAGTGGCAAAGCTGGACCACGATGCTGCCATGCAGGCGTTTTCAAAATTTATCAACAACGAATCGCTGAATGCAAAGCAGATCGCGTTTGTTCAGAAGGTTATTCATTACATCGAGCAGAACGGTTATGTGGAAAGCAAAGCGGTGTTGATGAAACCACCCTTTGACCAGCCCATTCTGTTTACCCGCCTGTTTGATGGCAAAACAGGCAGTGAGCTGATGGAGACAATCAATTCGGTGAAAGAGAATGCCACCCATGTGACTGCATAAAGTGGTGGAATGTACTAATAAAATACGGTATAATACGCTTGAACGATATTGAACCGAATTGCAGGTGATACCATGCCTTTCCCCCTCGACCATTACATTGAAGCCTCTCATGTTGATTACAAGGAACGCCTTGAAGAGAAAAAGCCGCGCAGCTGGCTGAAATCGGTGTCGGCCTTTGCCAATACCGAGGGCGGACACTTGATTTTTGGCGTAAAGAATGAGCCGCGCGAGGTCGTAGGATTGGAAAATCCGCAGGCTGTGGTGAGCAGATTGACGGAACTTATCAAGGTCCGCATTGACCCTACGCCGCGCTATCGGGTGCGGGAGGTCGAAATAGAGGGCAAGTCCTGCGTTGATCTGGAAGTACAGGACGGCCCGGCGTATCCATATTATTATGCCTTTGACGGTTCCCATACGGCCTATGTGCGGCATGGCGACCAGTCCGAAGAAGCCACCTCACGGGAACTGAACGAATTGATTTTGCAAGGCATGAACCAGACCTTTGATGCCCTGCCCAGTTCTTATCGAGTGGGTGATGTCAGTTTTACACTGCTGGCCGCGACGTTTAAGAATTTGAAAAAAGAGGATTTCGACCTTGAAAAAGACTTGCCCTCCGCAGGATTGGTAACAGATGATGGACAAATCACGAATGGCGGCCTGCTGCTTTGCGATCAGGGCGTTCTGAAGCAATCCCGTATTTTCTGCACTCGCTGGAAAGGCAACTACAAGGGCAGCATTGAAGAAGATGCTCTGGATGACAAGGAATTTCAGGGTGCAAGTCTGATCACGCTGCTGCAAAATGCGGAAGATTTTGTTCGCAACAACAGCAAAAACCCGTGGAGCATCCGTGGTATGACCCGCGAAGAACGCAGTGATTACCCGTATAAGGCCGTTCGTGAGGTGCTGGTCAATGCGCTGATCCATCGGAATTATCAGATTCTTGGTTCGGAGATTCATGTGGAAGTGTTCGATGATCGGCTGGAAATCACTTCACCGGGCGGCATGATGAATGGCCGCAGGGTGCAGGATATGGATATCCGGCATATTCCGTCTATGCGGCGCAATCAGGTGATCTCGGATGTGTTCTCACGGCTTGGCTTTATGGAGCGCCGTGGCAGCGGCATTGACCGCATCCTGAACTCTTATGTGGAAGTAGCCCAGAAGCCGACTTTCTACTCAGATTCGGATTTCTTTATCGTCACACTGCCGAATAGAAGTGTCGCGACTCCGGCACAGGTCAGTATGGAAAGTGTGGAGACTCAACCTGCAGAAGTATCGACTTCTTCAAAAAAAGTGGCAACCTCGACCCTAGAAGTGGCAACCCCGCAAGAAAAAGTGGAAACCTCGACCCTAAAAGTGGCAACTTCCCAAGAAAAAGTGGCAACCTCAGAAAAAGAGGATATGGACAGCGAGGTAGCCAATTTCAAAATTCAGCTGAATGAGACTAGCTTTGGAAGCAGAACAAAAGAGAAAACTTTGGGGCTTTTCAAAAGATACAGATACGAATATTCTTTTCATTCCATCAATGTGGCTCAATTCTTCGATGTGAAGATTTCTCGTGCCAATGCCATCATCCGGGATCTCCGTCGTCTTGGCATTGTCGAATCTCCGCAATATGGAGTGTATCAGTTTATAAGAAAGTAGAAAGTAAAATCGCTTTGCAAACCGAAATATTGGCAGAACTAATATTTTATTGGAACGAGTTAATATAATTTGAATTATCATAATCGAAATTATATTAACCACCCGCGTAGAAATGCCCACTCCCCTGAGAACTCCTCAGACGAGTGGGCATTCTTCTTCCTGTATATTAGATTTACCTTTGTGGTCACTCAAACCGCCACCAAGTCATGGATCAAAAATCATTATTTTTCATTTGTCCCAGAGTAAGTGCACGGTTTCTGCACTGTTTTTGCACGGTTTCAAGGGATGCAATGGGCACTCTGACTTGCAAAATACGACAAAGGGTGCAGAAATTGCCGGGCTGAAAATCACGATGCTTTGCGCAAAAACAACGAAAACTCGAAACTTCTAAAATCAGAGTGTTCTGCCCGGTGGGCTCTTTTAATCAGAGGGCCAGGGATTCGAGTTCCCTCGAGCGCACCAAAGGAAAACCCACGATTCACCGTTTCAAATGCGGCTTGGATCGTGGGTTTCTTTTTGTTATATCCGCCCGGCGGGGCTTGAAAAGTGCGACAGAAATGCGACAGCTTCAAAGGGGCTTTGTGCGCATACCGGAGCACCTGCCGGAGGATTTAATTAAAAATGAATGACGTGGGGGCATCTGGCGGGCTGAGGGGACTCTAAACTGTTCTGAACCCTTATCCCACTATGGCCAGCGTGAAAAACGCCGCCGCACGGTTCAACGTGACACCCGAATATGTCCGCAAGCTCTGCCGAACGGGCAAGATCTGCTATACGGCCATCTCAAGCCGAAAGTGGTTGGTCAACATGGACACGCTGGCCCAGTTCTTCGCACAGGGAGAGCCGGTCAGAGAGGATTCGCAGCAGGTCACGAACGGCTTCGTGCTGGACTCAGACATGCTGCTGGATGACCTGATCGACCGCTGGTTTGAGGAATACGCCAACAAGCAGCTGAAGGCCAAGACGCTCTACGATTATAGAAGGATGCGTGGCCGGATCAGCGCCGGACTTGGGCATCTCAAGGTGTCCAAGATCAAACCGGCGCATGTGATGGCGTTCTACAACAATCTGGAAGAGAAGGGTGTTCGCCGGGACAGTACCTACACTGCCACGAAAGCCCTTCTGAACCTGCTTCCACGTGGAACCCGGGGTGAACTGGCGAAACAGGCCGGGATCGGTCAGGACACCATGCGGATGGTCTATGCAGGTAAGAACGTCAGCCGAAAGACGGCGGAAAAGGTGTCCGCTGCAGTGGGACTGGCCTTCTCAAAGGCGTTTGTGGAGCATACCAAAAAGGACGGGAAGCTGAACAACAACACCGTCATCCGCTATCAGGCCATGCTCTCCAGCATCTTTAAGAAAGGTGCCCAGTGGGGATTGATCAACGAGAACCCGTGCTCCCGTGCAGAACATCCCAAGGCCGAGGAAATCGACGTTCGGGTACTGACGGAGGAAGAGATTCCAAAGCTGCTGGATGCCCTCTCGGATGCACCGCCGCAGTACAGCGTGATCACTCAGCTGGCCTTGCTGCTTGGTGCCCGGCGGGGTGAGATCTGCGCCCTGCGCTGGTCTGACATTGACTTTGAGAAGGGAACGCTTTCCATCAAGCGGACGGTCCAGTCCATCCCCGGGATAGGCCTTGTGTTCAACACACCGAAAACCAGACGAGGCAAGAGATGCCTGCGCATTGGAGCGGATTGCGTGGAACTGCTGCAGGAGTACCGGCGATATCAGAAAGCGGAGAGATTCCGGATCGGTTCAGCGTGGGTGCGCAAGGTCATACTGGAAAATGGCAAAGTGGTGGATAATGATATGCTATTCACGAAATGGAATGGTGAGCCGATGGACCCGGATATCATCTCGTCCTGGTTCCCGAAGTTTCTGGAAGCACACGATCTTCCGGACGTGAAATTTCACAGCCTCCGCCATTCGAATGCCAGCATCCTGATTGCGGCATATGTACCGATCACAACGGTCTCCGGGCGGCTTGGACATGCACAGACATCGACAACGCTGAACTACTATGCATCGGCCCTCCAACTCGGCACACATCTTCTCCACAAGGAAGGGGTCGTCCGTGCAATCGGCAGGCTTGTCCTTGGTGGTCAAGATATGAGCAGCCTTGTGGAGCGTTTCGGTTTCACTGCAAAAGGCCCCACACACCGGCACTGGTCGGCATGCAGGGCGTATTTATGATTTGAGGGGAAATTACAGGGCAATCATTGCGTTACAGGTGCCAGCTCATACACACGGTCGAACTGCGCACGGCGCTCCGCCGACAGGTGGTGGCTGATGAGGATCAGTGTCAGGTCGGGATTGGTAAGCAGGCTCTTTTCCACAAGGTCGGCGTTTTTCTGATCCAGCGCACTGGTGCCCTCGTCCACCAGCAGGATGGAGCGATTGTGAATCAGGGCACGGGCAATGGCGACACGCTGCTTCTGACCGCCGGAAAGATTACTGCCATTCTCACCTACAACGGTGTCAAGGCCATCGGGCATGGCGGCCAAATCTGCGGCAAGGGCACTGCCCTGAATGGCCGCATGCAGCTGCTCTTCCGAGAAATCTTCACCCAGTGTGATGTTCTCCCGAATCGTAGTATTGAACAGGAACACATTCTGCTCAATGTAACTCATCTGTTGCTGGAGCTGAGCGGGTGTAACGGTGTGAATGTCCACATCGTCAAACGAAATCGCACCGGTGTAGTCCGGCAACCAGCCCAAAAGCAGCTTGAGCAGAGTGGATTTTCCGCAGCCGGAGGGGCCTGTCAGGGCATACTTTTTGCCCTTTTCAAAGCGGAAGGAGGCATCTTTCAGGATGGGCTTTTTCTCATCATAGCCGAAAGAAACTCTATCTACCGTAATGGAGGCTTTCAGTGGTGACATAGGAGCAATCTCTTCCGATTTGGAATCAGTATCGACCGTTGGCAGCTTGCCAAAGTAAGGCTTGCTGGCTGAGAGGGAGAGACGCAAACCGGCCAAACTGTTAAAGCCGTTTGCCACGCCTCCGATCAGATTGACACCACCTGCAAGTGTGCCTGTGGTGACAAGCCCCATGCTGGTCAGCACAGCAATCAGCACAAGCGAACCGAGCTGAAGTGCGACGTTGATAAAGCCAATCAACGCCTCCATGCGAGATTTTTCATAGCTCAGCTGGCAACTGGGCTTTTCGATGTCATCGCTGATTCTATTTCCCTGCTGGAGAAAGAGATTTCCTCTGCCAAAAAACTGGAGTACGTCAAAGCCTGTCAGAAGGTCCTTCAAATGGTTGATGGCGGCAGTCTGCTGCACACCGCAGCTTTGCCCCAGTAGTTCCAACTTCTTCTGGAACAGTTTTGGGGAGAGCCAAAGGACAACTGCTGTGATCACGGAAAAAACAACCAGCGACCAATGCAAAAAGGCAAGTCCCAAAATGCTGAACACGATCTGCGCAATTCTGCCTACACAGCCGAAGAAGGGAATCCACGCAAGCTGTTCTAATTGCTTTATATCATTGGTCAGCCGGGCGAGATATTCTCCGGTGTCGGACTGATGAAAATCGGTATGGCTCTTGCGCAGGAAGGAGTGATACAGCCCATCTCGCACCGTATTGTTCAAAGCGCGAATTGTTTTGGTCTGACAATGCTCCTGTAAAGCAGTAAAAAGAAAATAGCCTCCCCAGCAGGTCAGATCAACTGCCGTCCAAAAGATAGTACTCCGCAGATCCAGCAATACCACGGCATCAAAAACCTTCATCAAGGCAAGCTGAATCAGAGCCTGAGCACCATAGGCGATGATGGCAAACAAGCAGGTGAGGGTACTGAGCCTCCATTGCTTTTTCAGATAGTGTATCATTGTTTCCTCCATGCGTATGTCAAAGAGCTTAGAATGCATTTCATGTGCCTGTATCTTATCACAAAAGGTTTCGATTGACCATATCGTCTGGTGTAATAAAAAATTACATGGGACGACAGGTTTGCACAAGAGACGCTTGCACACATGTACAAAATCTAGTATATTACAATTATGGCAATACTAAAGTTTGGAGGGAGCTGCTAAATGCAGAATTACAAATTGGGGGAGTATATCCGCCAGCGGCGTTTGGATCTCGGGTTGACACAGGAGCAGGTCTGTGCAGGCATTTGTGAATCCGTTACATTGTCCAGATTTGAAAACGGAAAACAGACCCCCAGCCGAAATCGAATCAATGCGATTCTGCAGCGCCTTGGTCTGCCGGATGACCGATATTATGCGTTGGTAACACCGGAAGAACTGGAAATAGAAGCACTCAAGAAGGAAATTGTTTCCTGTAATGTGCTAAAGTGCGTTGAGGAAGGCTTTGACAAAATAAGTCGGCTTGAGAAAATTGCAAAGCCGGATGATCGAATCACACAACAGTTTATTCTTCGATCGAAAGTCCTTTTGGGAGGATTGGATAAAAGATATTCAAATGACGAGCGGATTCAAATGTTGTTGCAAGCCATTCGGATGACCATACCGGATTTTCAACTGGACAAAATTGAAGACCTTCTCTTTACATTGGATGAAATGAAACTGGTCAATCAAATTGGAAATGCGTATTCTTTGAGCGGTGACAATGAAAAAGCAGCCGATATTTTCTATCGACTGCTTCAATATATAAGAAGGCATCTTCCGGAGACGGTTACTTCAAACAGGATGCTTCCCTTGGTTTTGTATAATTTTGCCAGATCGTTGGATTTGTCGCAAAAGTATGAGGAAGGCGCAAAGGTGGCAAGATACGGAAAAGAAGCATGTATAAAATATGGACATTATCAGGTGCTTCACTCGTGTTTGGAAATCGAAGCTGAATGCGACTTCTTTCTTGGAAAAAAGGAGGAGAGTGTCGAACGCTATCGGGAAGCTTTTTACATTTGCAAAGTCATGGGATATGAAGATGATTTGCAGATTATCCGCACAGAAGCAGAAAAGTATCTGAACATCTTATTTTAAATATCATGTAATGTCGTCCTGCGGTGTGGCGGCATCTGCGGATGGAGTAGGACATTCCGGTTTAGTCCTGTATGTAAACGGTGAATATCGGGATGACTCTGACATTGGCAAGCTGATGCACGACTTCAACTGTACCAGTGCCGATGATATGAATTTTGAGATCCTTGCCGAGAAGACCCGGTATCTGAAGGAAAATCCGAAGGGAGTGAGCGAAATGTGTAAAGTGATGGAAAATCTGCGAGATGAAAGCTATGCAGAAGGCCGTGCAGAAGGTCATGCAGAGGGTCGGGAAGAACAGGCTCAGATGACGGCGAAGAACCTCTATGAGCAGGGTCTGACGATAGAGCAGATTGCAAGAGCGATTGGCTTCAGCATGGAGACAGTGGAAAAGTGGCTCACGCAGAAAGCCGGATAAGAGAATAACCGGAATGGCCAGTGTATTGTACGATTTGCGTATGATATGCTGGCTTTTTGTTTGGCGGAAGTCAGAGGTAGTCAGAAGTGGGGTGGGGGTGGTTGAAAATCTGGAGCCGGGGGTCATTCCGGCTGAAGGGAAGAGTTATCTGTTCTCCCCAGTCCAGGACAAAATATGGTGGCTGTTCAGAGAAAACACGTTGCCACAAAGAAAAAAGGCACCCGACGTTTAAATCGGATGCCCCATTTTGGTTGTTATGCAAAGTTTTTCCAGACGAGATTTCCCCAAGGCTGCATCTGCTTGAGGCACTCCGGGTGGGTCAAAATCGCTATATCCGGCAGATGTCCAAATCGAATGCCACCCGGCATTACAACCCCCAATGTTAAAAAGCATGTGGTTTCGTTAGGTGGGCACTTATTTTCGTTTTAGAGTGAGGGTCAAGCTTGTGACAATTTGAAGAAATTGTTCCTTTTCGGAACGGTCTGCCACGATTTTAAGCATGACGATGCCGTAGAGTGTGGTGTAAAGAATAACTTCCAACCCGAACGTCAGGAAGGAACCAGCGCTCTCAGATACCAGAAAATGCTTGAGCAGGAGCGCCCCAGTGGTCAGCAAAAGTGTGGCGATGATAATGGGCAGAGTCTCCTTCCAGAATTTCCGGATGTCGAGACCGGCTCGTTTTTGAAAGTACCAGTTCATGATCAGGCCGCTGGTCAGGAACATCGAAATGCTAGTGGAAAGTGCAGCGCCGATGATTCCAATCCATTTTGTAAAAAAAATGGTCGTCAGGATGTTAAGGACAGCACTCAGGAAATAAATCTTTGCACGGAAGCCGTACTGCCCCTTGATCTGCAGAATGCAAAGTCCGAGATTCTGCGCTAGATCGATGGAAAATGGAAGCATGACGATGATTGCAACCCAATAGGCTTCTTCGTAGCCTTCTCCGACCCACAGCAGCAGAAATTCACGCCCGAAAACGATGAAGCCGGATAAAACCAGAAGAATGATGTAGAAGGTGATCCGTCCTATCCGGATGAACAAATCCGATACTTTCTGCAGACCGTTTTCTTCTTGATACAAGGCGCTGACTCTGGGATAGAAAACACCTGAGACCTGTGTGCCAAACTGCATATACATCATGTAAATCTGAGCACCGACAGAATAAACTGCAACGACTGCGGTGTTGAACATTCGTCCCAGAATGATCTGATCTGTTTTCCAGAAGATCTGATCCGCAATGCTTCCGAGCAGGATGGCCGCAGAAAGGCCGAGGATGCTCTTCACGATCCGGGAATCTTTGGGCTGTTTTGTAATCCGTATTTTTAGTTTTTGGGTCACATAGCCATACCGAATTCCAATGGTCAGGAGGTTCAGAAGGACGATCACCACCGAGACTGTGATCGCATACGGGATCCGGCTGACGCACAAAATGACCAGAAGCGGTTGTATGATCTGCATCAGGATGGATAATATCCGCAAAAAGGTGTACTTCTCATGCCCGGTAAGCACAGTCAGATAAACCGAACCCTGCAAGGTGAAGGTCATATTTACGAACAGCAGGATCAGAATGGCAACGCTTTCGTTCAGTTCCGAGGTACTGAATGAACCGGCGTAGAAGCTCCGGAAGGCAAACACCACGACGATTCCGACCAGATCCAGAATGAGAGCCAGAAAACGATAGATGTTTCTTGCCATCGACAGAGTCACAGCGGCTTCTTCATGGTCGCTGCGCCCCAAGGCGTTGCAGTAGTTTCTCAGAATACCGGCCGACACACAGGATTCAAAAACGGTGACATAGGAAAAGAATGAGCCGACGATCTGATATAATCCGTACTCACTCTGTCCGAGAAAGTGCAGGAGAACTGGGACGTAGATCATACTGACAACTACGCTCAGGAACACCTGTATATAGGATAATATTGCACCTTTTTTTCGTTCATTCATGGTTTAGTTATTATTGTTTGATGAATATTCTGATGCTTCTCTTCACTTTGCGAAGTATCGTCCACAAAGAAATATGATCGTTCTTTATTAATTGGAACGAGATGCTTTTTACGATAGTTTCTGTTCTCAAATAGTGATTTCTTCGCCAATTCGGGTATTTTTCTTCAACCCATTCACGTGTTTTTCGGAGCGCCTCTTTATTTCCATCAAAGCTTTCCAGAATACGGATAGAGTTATAAACCAATATATGCAAAATTGCCAGCCACTCTAGCTCGTCGTGGTATTCTGTTTGTATGGGTTCAGTCAGTTGCTGTAGTGCTGTATCAAATGCTCTCACGATGTCAAGCGCTGAATCCTTAGGCGGACTCTGCAATGTACTTCCGGGCCGCCTTACATAATGATATAAGCACTCACCAAGGGTATATTCTTCCCCAATTGCAGCCAGAATTGCTGTCGCAGATGCAAAGTCTTCTCCGATTTTTACTCCTTGTACTAAGTGAATCCCGCACTCACAAAGCGCCCTGCGCTCATAAATCTGCATACATAACGAATCGCTGTACAACAAACCGGTATGCGCACTCGCTTCACTGTATTCTTTGAGCCAACGATCATGCTTTTCCAGAAGAACTCCATTTGGTGAACGGACATCATAATTAAATGCCAACACTTTCGGATGATATTTTTTCAATAGAGCAATGATTTTATCCAATACAATCGTATCGACATAATCATCCGCATCCATAAAGAAGATATGCTGTCCATCTGAACGTTCAAGGCCATATTCCCGGGCTGAGTTTTGTCCGCCGTTTTCCTTTTTATAATATTGGATATCCAACGGGGAACTGTCAATCAACTTTTGGATTTTAGCGCTGAACTCCGGCTTTGAACCATCATCAACAGCAATGATTTCAACTTCATGTGCATGTGCACACTGTAAGGAAGCAAGGCACTTTGAAAAATATTCTTCGGGTGTATTATAAATTGGTATAATTATAGAAAGCGTTTTCATGGTTTCCTCGTATGTGGTTTTATGCCTCCAAAATATCCGCAATCCGCTCACAGGCATGGCCGTCGCCATAGGGATTGCTTGCCTTGCTCATAGCATCATACTCTGTCTTGTCCGACAGCAGACGACTGAATTCCTTGTAAATAGTTTCCTCTTCCGTACCAACCAACTTCAGTGTACCTGCGGCAATGCCTTCCGGGCGCTCGGTGGTGTCACGCATTACGAGAACCGGCTTACCCAGAGAAGGAGCCTCTTCCTGAATGCCACCGGAATCAGTCAGGATCAGATAGCTGCGGCTCAGGAAGTTGTGGAAGTCCAGCACGTCCAGTGGCTCGATGATATGGATACGATCATCGTCACCCAAATACTCCTGCGCAATTTCACGCACCACTGGGTTCATGTGAATGGGATAAATTGCCTTCACGTCCGGATGCTCGTCCATGACCCGGCGGATTGCTTTGAACATGTGCCGCATCGGTTCACCAAGGTTTTCACGGCGGTGTGCTGTAATCATGATCAGACGGCTGTCTTTCGCCCAATCCAGTTCGGGATGCGTATAATCTGCCCGCACCGTTGTTTTCAGTGCATCAATTGCCGTATTGCCGGTCACATAAATACTTTCGGGGTTCTTACCCTCTTTCAGCAGATTCTGCTTCGACAACTCTGTCGGAGCAAAATTATACTGGCTGATGATAGACACTGCCTGGCGGTTGAACTCTTCCGGGTAGGGGCTGTAAATGTTATAAGTGCGCAGTCCAGCTTCCACATGTCCGACCGGAATCTGCAAATAGAAGCAGGCCAATGCCGTCACAAAAGTAGTAGACGTGTCACCATGTACCAATACAACATCCGGCTTTACTTCTTCCAGAACCGTTTTGATTCGTTCCAGAATATTGACCGTTACATCAAACAGCGTCTGCTTGTCCTTCATGATGGAAAGATCGTAATCCGGCACAACAGAAAACGCTTCCAGCACCTGATCCAACATCTGCCGGTGTTGGCCGGTCACGCAGACAATCGTTTCAATGTTTTTGCGCTTCTTCAGCTCATTGACCAATGGGCACATTTTAATAGCTTCCGGTCTGGTACCGAAAACCAACATTATTTTTTTCACAGCATGGAACTCCTTCCGATTAATACGCTTATTTCTTCTTTTTAACCCACGTTGCTGTTCGACAGATAGCACGGCTTAGACCATTAAATTTTGTTTCTGCGACAAAAGCAGCTATATGAACTTGAAGTATATGCGGTATAAAAGGAAAATAATCAATTAATTTTCTGGAAAGTTCGGTCTGGTAAACTTCTTGCTCGGATCGCCATGAACCATTGAAATGATGAATCGTAAGGGTGTTTTTAGTGAGTTCTGTTTTACCTGTTTCAAAGCTTTTAGGACATAGATAATCTTGTGGGAGCAATGTAAAAGTGCGAATCGTCTGTTTCTGATTGTTTGGAATAAAGCCATAGTTTAAACAGATATTTGTAATTCTGACTACATTTGTGGTTTGGTCCAATGAACTATCAGGCAACAGAAAGTGGGCTGTTTTATATTCATTTAGAAACTCTGTGAACATCGGATTGCCTTTTTCGCATGCCATCAGTCCAGTTGGAATAGAATGCTCAGTTTCAAAACCCGAAACTGCATGGTATTGCAGCAGACTGTCCAAAGGAGCAATCACTTCAACATCTGTATCCATGTAGATACCGCCTTCATGAACCATAGCATACAGTCGTGCAACATCACTGACAAATGCCCATTTCTTTGCCTCGTATGCCTCCCGGACATAATCGCAACAATTCAAATCAAAGTTACTCTCGTTCCACTCTTTGATCTCGTAGTCAGGGCAATATTTTTTCCACGAGGCGATACATTTTTGCGCCAGCTCCGGCAGAGGATTTCCGCCGAACCAGCAGTAATGGATGACTTTAGGAATCATTTTGTTTTCCTTTCAATATTGTTTATTTCTATATTTTATACGGAACGACGACAATTGAATCTCGCATCAGATACAGTATAAAAAAGGCGGCAAATACGAGGATGACGTAGAAGTTGATGGATTTTATTCGGGTATATCTATGACTCAATAATTTACCAAGCATTAGGACCATTAGCCCTTCGAAAAAGAGATTGGTTCTGCCCAAAGTGCTATTGATAATACTCAATGAGGAACAAGCAAATGCCAGCATAATAACACTGCCGACGATGATGTTTTCTTTTTCGGTGAGTTTTATCCAGTTATTGTAGTAGGCTATATAGAAGATAAGGTATAGCGCAACCAAGAGAATGCCGCTTTTCCAGTTCCCGAATGGGCCGGTTACATAACTGCCGCCGTAGAGAACCTGGTACTTTTCTTTGGAGTGTTGGAGAATAAATGGGTAAAGGACGGGCAATATTATTAAAGCCGCTGACATACACAAAATACCATCCCGTAAAAAAACAGAGGGTTTCCTACAACGTTTCTGCCCATAAAATAGCATCATGACGGGAAGCGCAAAGAGAACAATTACGGTTGGATGGAAACCTATCGCAATAATCATTCCAATCACAAAGCCAATAGGAAATCTTTGAAAGCGTCCCTTATTGTATGGCATTTGAATAGAATAATTCTTTTCAAGGCTGCTATATGAAATCAGAGCAGTAACAATCGCTAGACTTTGCCGTATAATACAGAATGACTGAAGATATAGTCCGGCAAAATAAAACAATGAAAAAGTCAGAATCTTATCACAATGATTTACGTGCAGTGCAATCATAAGAAGCAATGCAAACAGGATGGCGGTTGCAATAAGAAAGCCGCGCTCCTTTAGGCCAAGAACATTCAAAAACTTGCAGTAAATTGCAAAGGTGTACTCTGAATTTGTGAAAGACTCTTTCCATGTTTCGATTCCATGAAGGTTGTACTCGATAATATAATTCACAACATCCGTTCCCACAGATTCGGCCCGAAAAGCTGATATAAGCAACAGCCCAATTGAAATCAGAGAATATCCGATATGGTGCGGCTTTTTCTTAAATAGAAGTACAAGCAAAACAGCTTCTATGCATATGTATATCGTCACAAATTTTACGTTGCTCCTTCGGATAGATTTATTTTCGTAGTTGCATGTATATTTTCATTGCGGACGACGTAATACGAAGCCCCAGTATGGCTGATGTTTTGCGTACAAAAAGTGTTTTCTGTGATTTTCCATATTCTAATACCCATTTATATTCTTTGAGAAATGGATATGAAGCTTTCTTTTCCAACGGCGTCAAACAACTATACTGCCAAACCATAATCGAATATTCATATGCAGCAAAACTCATGGCGTAGCTTTCCAATGTCCCAATTGCTTTTTTATGCAAAGTCAACTTTTCTGCAGACTCTGTCACAAATTTTCCTACGCCATCAAAAGACTTTTTCGTGATCTTATTTGTAATAGAATTGCTTCGTCCCTGACGATAATAATAAAAGTCGATGGGCAATGAATCAAATTGCTCTGCTTTTAGAATGCAGTCTCGCATAAATCCGAGATCTTCGCTGATTCTTCTATCTTTTGGAAAGTCTAGTTTATTCTGTGTGAGGAAGGCTCTTCTGAAAAGTTTTCCACATGCGCTTCCAGGATATTTGTTCATTTCAGAAAGATACTTTACTGCATTCAGCTTTCCTTTGCATAGCATTTCATGTGGTATTGGCACATCCAAAAGTTCTTTTCTCCCATTTGGGAAGAGCTTCCATACATTTATAAAACAAATATCCGAACTGGATCCTTCGATCCATGACAATATCTTCTGAATGCTGTTATTTCCAATAAAGTCATCTGAATCGACAAATGTTATATATCGACCTGTTGCAAACCGCAGCCCTGTATTTCTTGCAGCAGAAAGTCCGCCGTTCTCCTGATGAACAACAATAAGCTCTTTGGATTGTGCCGCAAATTTATCGCATAGCTTTCCAGAGTTATCTGTCGATCCGTCATCAACAAGAATCACTTCAACCTCAGGTGTCCATTGATCTAGAATACTTTTTACGCATTGCTCCAAATAAGCCTCGACATTGTATACTGGGATGATAATGCTTAGAGCCTTTTTCTTCATACCGCACTCTTTTCTAACACAGCCGTATAGACTTTCCTCATACATTCGCTGACATTCTTCACATCGAACTGCTCCAGTGCTTTTTTATTCTGGGCGCATTCCTGGTCAACCTGTACTCCATTTACAGCATTCTGCATCAACTGGCACAATGTACTTTCATCCGATGACTCAAACAGATACCGGCTGTCTGGCAGCAGGTCTACATTTCCACGGATGCGGCTTGCAATGCAGGGTAGGCCAGCAGCCATTGCTTCCATCAAAGCCACTGGCAGTCCTTCCTGTTTGGATGGAAATACAAAAGCATCCGCACATTTCAGCAGTTCATAGATGTCATTCCGGAAGCCAAGCAAATGCGCTCTGTCCGATATCCCAAGTTCTTTAATCAAGGCAGTTAAGTGCTCCTTTTCTCTGCCACTACCACAAATTAAAAGTTGTGCCCCCGAAATGTTTGATTTTGCAAAAGCTCTGATCAAGAGCTCATGACCTTTCCGTGGAATCAATTCTCCCACAGTGAGGAACGCAAACGCATCCTCCGGGATGCCCAGTTCTTTTCGCTTTGTGGCTCGGTCCACCTGCACGGAAGAGATCTTCTTCACATCCACGCCGATTCCGGGTACATAGTACGCCTTGCCACGCAGGGGAAATTTCTGTGCGGCGGCGTAATCCTCCTGATTGATGGTGATCTGGGCATCGGTATAGCGGGCCAAAAAAGTCTCGGCGGTCTGGTAGATCAGCCGGTTTTTCAACGGACAGCCCTTGTAAAAGTGGAAACCATGGGCTGTATAGAGTACCGGTGCCGTGTGTGCGGCATTGGCAGCCAGACGGCCAACAACGCCACCCATAGGGGTATGACAATGCACACCCGCAAAATGCTCTTTTTTCAGCAGTGATTTCAGCGCCCGATATGCGTTCAGGTTTTCTCTCAATCGCAAAGGTGAACGTTCAATCGGAATTGAGTGGCAGATCACACCGTGTTCCTTCAAGGTATTTTCGGCATCTGCTCGCATAGTTTCGCCTTCAAAATTTGTCGCGCAATGGACCTCGTACCCAAGTTCCTGCAGAATCTGGATATCATTCAATTCAAACTGGACTAAAAAACGTCCATTGTGCGTTACAAAAAGTACCTTTTTCATATTTCCTCACATCATCGGCAATTTATTCTCGTCTGTGCATTCAACTTTCCTGTTTTGCACCAGCTGACTTTCCCGGAGTAGCACAATGCTCTCTTTTCGGAACTCCGGATCAACCTTTCCATCCACGACACCTTTTCGCCCCAACACGACCAGAACACTTTTCCAGATGACCTTCAAATCAAACTTCAGGCTGACATTCTGAACATACTCACGGTCATAATAGACCTTATCGTAGATATCCACGGTATCCCGACCGTTGACCTGTGCCCAGCCAGTGATGCCCGGTGTTACTTGATATACACCGTACCATCGACGCAAAAAACGGATCTCACGTTCGGTATATACCAGTGGGCGGGGGCCAATCAAGCTCATTTCCCCCTTGACCACATTCACAAATTGTGGGAGTTCATCAATACTGGTGTCTCTTAGAAAGCGCCCAAGTCTTGAAATATATATTTGTGGGTCCGCCAAGTCGCCTGTTGCCACATTTTTTGGTGCAGAGCTTTTCATTGTCCGGAATTTAATAATGTTGAAGCAATGTGCGTTTTTTCCAACACGCTTCTGCAAAAAGAAAACAGGCTCATCAGGTGCACTGATTTTCTGTGCAATGCTCACAACCAGAAATAATGGTGAAAGTATCACCAACGCAATCCCCGCCAGAATCCGGTCAATGACAGAGCGCACCACAAGATAACGCTTTTGTTTATCTGTCATCCGAACATAATATTTACCAAAATCCACATGATACTTCGTTTCTTCTAAATTCACCATTTTTCCTCACACGTTTTTATTCCTCTTATATAATAAGGAAGATTCCTGTGCAACAATTTTTACCAATTGAGTTCCGGTCTGTATTTTGAAGATGTGCTCACTGGGAGACAGTCAAAAATGACCGCATCCGAGTGGTTCTCTGTGAGTTTGAACGCAATATTGACTCTTACCGGTGCTGGCCGGATAAATGACAGTGGTCTTGCCATACTGCTTCTATCGGCTCTATCGCCGCTGGGGAGGTCCTCTCATTATGCTCAAGACAGCCGCAATGCCACATACGCACACTCCTGCCGCAATCAAGGAGTATCCTCCATTTGAATCGTCGAGGACATAGTCTGATTTTCTCTGCAACTACGTTATTTATTTCAACCTATGACTCCTGTATGACCCTTTATGAAGCCAGCGTGTAATACGCTCCAGCTCCTGTCTCTTACGGTTCAGATCAGAGTGGACATATCGCTGTAGCGTGATTGTTGCATTGGAATGGCCTAACAGCTCGCTCAAGGTCTTGATATCACATCCAGCCTGCAGGCAGGTCGTAGCGAACGTATGACGCAGAACATGTGGGTGAATTTTTCGGATCCTAGCCTGATTCAGGTAACATTGGATGCTCTTGCGGTAACAGCGTGGTTCTACAGGCCGTTCCTCGTTCCCGGAGAGAAACCATGTGGTATCGCTGTATTTTCTGTGCAACTTGCGTAGAGTTCTCAGCAACGGCTTCGGAAGCGGAAGTTCACGGTTAGAATGCTGTGTTTTGGGGGTCTGGATCACAACTTTTGTATGACCATTCCCACAACAGATTCGACAGACAGTGCGCCGGATTATTACTGTGCCTTCATCAAAATCAAAATCCCCCCACTGCAGGCCGCAGACCTCCCCGATTCGCAATCCAAGTTCCATTTGCAGAAGCATCCCGATTTTACGGGTGGTTGGTTCTGATAAAAGAAATTCCCGGAGAGAATCCTGTTCTGTCCGGGTCAAGGGTTGTGGTTCTGGTTTCTGTGTGTGTGGCAGTTTGACGCATATCTCGATGGGCGGCATGAGGTGCAGATGTGCAGCATACTTGCAGATTCGCCGCAGCATCCCAAGACATTCCTGTGCCGAGGATGCGCCAAGTGGCTTGTGGCTCCGGTCTGAGGGCGATAGAATTTGAAGAAAAAGACGTTCCAACAAAGAATCCGTCACACTTGAGACCGGCAGACTGCCTAAAACAGGAAGAAAATATTTGTGCAGAGTGTACTGATAATGAGCATATGTGGATTCTTTGACACTCTGCCTGAGAGCCGTAAGCCAGAGCGCTGCCAGTTCTGAAAAATGCATCGACTTCCCGGAGAGCTGATAGAATCCGGACAGAGCTTTCTGCTTGATCAGTTCTTCCCGGACTTCGCTGTACGCATATCCATACAGGTACCCCCATACGGGTTTTCCTTCGGCGGTGCGCCCTTTGATATAACGCCCCTCCCAGCGGCCGTCCTTTCGCTTATGGATGTTTTCTCCTCGTTTTGCCATCTGAATGCCTCCCTTTACTTGACCCCTGTTTGACTCCTTGTGAGCAAAGAAACGCTTCCGTAATTTCCATAAATTTCATTTCTTGTCTAAAATCGGATGAAATCGCATTGGAATGTTGTTTTTTCTCCGTCAATTTGGAATGATACAAGGTATTTCTATTGAAGTGCTGGTAAATTCATGATAAAATAAGGAGAGAATTGGTACAAGGCGAAAAATAAGAGGTATCTTCCATGATTCAAATGGAGGATACTCCTTGATTGCGGCAGGAGGAGTATATGGCTTTATTAGATGCTGTTGAAATGCAGTGGAAAAAGCTCGACTCATGGCAGCACCAGGATGGCTGAGTGAGAACCAAAGAAAACAATTGAAGGAGTTATTGGGGTATTATGTCAAAATTTCAGCATGATGTGATGTTGAAGATCGTAAAAATCATCGATTTGGTAATGATCACAATTCCGTTTGCACTTTGTTGGGAGCTGTATTATTCGTATCAGGTCTATGCAAAGTTTGGTTGGAAGGGCAACTGGGCCATGATCGGTCTGTTTGCGGTGTTGTTCTTCCTACTGGGAAAAGTCTACGATGCATTCTGGATGTCTTTGCAGCGTATTTCGGAGTTGATTTACGGGCAAGTGCTGGCGGCAATGGCGACGGATGGCATTCTGTACATTGTCATCTGCCTGATGGCCCGGCGGCTCTGCAATCTTCTGCCGGGCATCGCAGCGATTGCCGGACAGATCCTGATGGCCTCAATCTGGGCGAAGTTGGCGCATGGATGGTACTTTAATACATTCCAGGCCCAGCCGACTGCAGTCGTTTATGATGTTCGTCATGGATTGGAAAAGCTCATCAATGAGTACGGTCTTTCAAAAAAATACGATGTCAAGATGACCTTGAACGTTGAGGAATGCCTGAACGACCTGAGCCTGCTGGATGGAATGCAGAGCGTGTTCATCAGCGGTGTCCACAGCCATGAACGCAATATCATCCTGAAATACTGTGTGGGACAGGGTATCAATGTGTTCGTGATCCCTCGTGTGGGCGATGTGATTATGAGTGGTGCCCAGCCGATGCACATGTTCCATCTGCCGGTTCTGCGGGTAGGCCGCTATATGGCAAGCCCGGAGTTCTTGTTTGTCAAGCGTGCCATGGATATTGTGATCTCGCTGGTGGCACTGGTTATCCTGAGTCCGGTGTTTCTGATTACGGCTATTGCAGTCAAATCTGATGGTGGTCCTGCATTTTACAAGCAGGTGCGCCTGACCGAAGACGGCAAGCAGTTCGAGATCCTCAAGTTCCGTTCCATGCGGGTGGATGCAGAAAAAGACGGCGTGGCCCGCCTTTCCACCGGCGATAAGGACGACCGTATCACGAAGGTCGGCCATATTATTCGTGCCTGCCGTTTGGATGAACTTCCCCAGCTTCTGAATATCCTAAAGGGTGACTTGTCCATCGTCGGCCCCCGCCCGGAGCGGCCTGAAATCGCCGCCCAGTACTGCGAGGAGATGCCGGAGTTTGCACTGCGGCTTCAGGCAAAGGCTGGCTTGACCGGTTACGCGCAGGTGTACGGCAAGTACAATACGACTCCTTACGATAAACTGCAGATGGATCTGATGTACATCGCCCATCCCAGCTTGATTGAGGATCTAAAAATTATGCTGGCGACCGTGAAGATCTTGTTTATGCCGGAAAGCACGGAAGGTGTGGCAGAAGGTGCGACCACGGCGATGGAACAGGAGACGAAGTGATGCAGAATGATTTTGGTCTGATCAGTATCATTATGGCAGCGTACAATGCTGAAAAAACGATTGAACAAGCGATCAACTCAGTCTTGAGCCAGACGTACCCTGATTTCGAACTTCTGGTTGTGAACGACTGTTCGACAGATAAAACCGCAATGTTGGCTGAAGCAATCGTGAAAAAAGATGATCGGGTTCGGTTGATTTCGAATGAGAAGAACAGCGGCGTTTCTTACACCCGGAAACATGGGCTGGAAGAAGCTAGCGGTGAGTGGGTCGCTATTCTTGACAGCGATGATGCGTGGGCACCGGAGAAACTGGAAAAGCAGATCAATCTTCAAAAGAAAACAAATGCAGACCTGCTGTTTACCGGATCGGCTTTCATGGATGCGGATGGAAAACCAATCGACTGGTATCTAGCTGCTCCTGCAGAAGTTACCTACCGGCAGCTGTTGAAACAGAATGTCTTATCTAATTCTTCTGCGCTTGTCCGTAAGGAGCTATATGCAAAGTACTATGCGGTAGGCGATGGAATGCATGAAGACTTTGCGCTGTGGCTCAATATCCTGAAAGATGGACGAAAGGCCTATGGTGTAGATGAGCCGCTGCTCATTTATAGAATTGCAAAATCATCGAAGTCGGGCAACAAGTTCAAGGCTGCAAAGATGAATTGGAATACATATCGGTATATCGGATTGAATCCGATAGAGGCCGCTTATTATGAGGGCTGGTACATGATAAAAAATGTGATTAAGTACACGAACCTAAAAATATCCGGGAGGGGGGGGTATGGAATGAGGTGATTTACATTGCTTCGTTTGATATTCTGATCGTCCCTGAGCAACTGCATGAAGAACAACTGGAGGCTGCATGATGGCTTCCAAGTATTCTGTATTGATGTCAGTTTATCACAAAGAGAAGCCAGAGTATTTGAAGCAAGCAATTGAGAGCATTCAAGCACAGGCACTCCTGACGGATGATTTTGTGCTGGTGTGCGATGGTCCATTGAATGATGCATTGGATGGAGTGATTTTTGCAAAGCAACAGGAGATGGGTACAGTACTGAATGTTGTTCGTCTCGCAAAGAACGGTGGACTTGGAAATGCACTCAATGAAGGCATCAAGCACTGTAAAAACGAGCTGATTGCTCGGATGGATAGCGATGATATTGCGTATCCGGATCGCTGTGAGAAACAGCTTTCCGTGTTTGACGAGCATCCGGAAGTGGGCATATGCTCCGGCATCGTAGAGGAGTTTACAACTGACCCCAATACTGTTGACGCAAAGCGAGTGCCGCCGGAGACGAATGTGGAAATCGTAGAGTTTGCAAAGAAGCGTAATCCGTTCAATCATCCCTGCGTAATGTACCGGAAGTCAGTGGTTGAAGCAGTCGGTTCGTATCAGGATTTCTATTTGCTGGAGGACTATTATCTTTGGCTGCGGATGCTGATGGCTGGATATCAAGGCTATAACATTCAGGAGCCGTTGTTGCATATGCGAGCCGGTTCAGAGATGTACAAGCGTCGGGCAGGCTGGAAGTATGCCGAAACGCAGATGAGGTTGTTCCGTTTTATGAGGGGCAGTGGATTCATTGGGAATGGTCAGTACATCAAAAGTTGTGTGATTCGCAGTGGATCAGCATTGGCTCCAAATTAGTTAAGGAAGTTTGTGTTTGAGAAAGTGCTGATGAACTATCGGCAGGTCACAGGATCTAGGTCAAATAAAAAGGGAAATGCGGCAAAAGAACGATGGAATACATACCGCAAGGCGTTGAATTTGAATCTGGCCACCAGTGCGTGGGCTTTTGTGAGATACGCAGTAAATGGCGTGATGAAGTACTATTTGTGAGCACTGCGTCGAATATGGCTGAGGAAATCAAATGAAGGTATTAATTATAAGTCAACCGGTTTTAAGCAAAACAAATAATATGGGAAAGACCTTGATGGGGTACTTTAGAGATTTTTCTCCAGACGATATATCTCAGCTATATTTGCACGAAGGTGTACCTGAAAATACAGATGTTTGTGAAAAATATTATTGCTTTTCAGATTCTGATGCAATGAAATCAATCCTGAATCATAAAATACAAGGAAAATCATTTACTAAGGAATCTGAGGTATTTAAAAAGAAAGATGCCGAAGAAGTAGCGGAAAAGGATGAAATTTATAAATTAGGAGCAGCGCATAAAGCGTGGATGCTCTTTGTACGAGATACGATCTGGAAACTGAGTTCGTGGAAGAACAGAGAACTTCTAAAATGGCTTGATCGGACTGGGGCGGATGTTATATTTTTTGCTCCTGGGGATGGGGCATTTATATATAGAATCGCTGATGAAATTGCGAGATATTTGAATAAGCCACTTATTATGGTTTGCATGGATGATTTCTTTATAAATAATCGCAATAAAAAAGAGATTCTTGGGGGAATAAGGCAAAAAAACTTTATGAGAGTCGTCAACAAGACAGCGAAAGATTGCGATATGATTTTTACAATTTGTGATGAGATGAATGATGCGTATGGCAAGCTTTTTGAAAAAAAATGTTTGACATTACATACTGTTGCAGAAAGGAAAAATGTGCAATTAGCTCAAACTGCAAGGCATGTTTCATATATAGGAAATTTGAAGTGTGGCCGGTACAAGACGTTAATTGATATAGGAAAAGCGCTTTCAGAGCTGCGAGATGAAAATGTCCCAAATGTTATTGATGTATACTCTGGAACAAGAGAATTTGACTGTATTGAACCGCTAAAAAAAGCACCAGGAATTAATTTTTGTGGAGAAATTTCGGCAGAAAGTGTATTGGAAGTTATGGCTAACAGTATGGCTGTTATTCATACAGAATCTTTTGAGCAGGAAATGATGGAGTTGGTTCGCTTCTCAGTCTCTACAAAAATCGCCGAGTCACTAATGTATGGCCCGTGCCTGATCGCTTATGGTCCAGAGGGAATCGCATCAATCGATTATCTGAAAGAAAATAATGCCGCATATGTGATTTCAAGGCCGGAAGATCTGGAAAAAGGTCTCGAGGAGATTCTGACAAATAAGGAATTACGGGAGCAGATTGTAAGAAATGCCAGAGCATTGGCGTTGAAAAATCATAACGCAGATGTAAACCCTCGAAAGGTTCGCAAATGGCTGCAAGAAGTAGTGGATAAGTCACAAAATGAAAATTCTACAAATTAATTGCGTATACGACTATGGAAGCACTGGAAAAATTACGAGAGATATCCATAAAAACATGCAGAAAAATGGATTTGACAGTGTTGTTTTATATGGACGTCGTCAGAAAGTACAGGAAGCAGGGGTTTATAAAACCTGTACAGAGTTCGAGGCGAAGGCATGGAATGTTCTGTCCCGGCTGACAGGTCATCCGTATGCTGTGACACCATTTGGAACACTGACACTGCTGCACCGATTGGAGCGGGAAAAACCGGATGTGGTGCATCTGCAGTGCATCAATGGTTACTTTGTGGATATCTATCGACTTTTAAATTATCTGAAAAAGAATCATATTCCAACCGTTTTAACGCTTCATGCTGAGTTTATGTATACCGGAAATTGCGGACATGCATTTGAATGCAATGAATGGAAGACTGGTTGTCATAATTGCCCAAATCAAAAAGAAGCAATCAATTCCACCAGAAAAGGAGCAGCTGCGTGGAACTGGAAGAAGATGAAAGAAGCATTTGAAGGGTTTGATGATCTGATCCTTTGTCCGGTTTCGAATTGGGTGGGAGAGCGAGCGACACAGTCGCCGGTACTGAAGCAGTATCCAATCCGCACCGTATTAAATGGAATTGACACAGATATATTTCATTATCGAGAAAAAGAAGCGCTGGTTCTTCGAGAGAAACTAAATGTTGGCGACCGCAAGATGATCCTTCATGTAACGGCAAGCTATACCGACCCTGTAAAAGGCGGAAAGTTTATCACGGAATTGTCCCAACGGTTGGATTCCGAAAAGTACGTGGTTGTAGTTGTGGACGGATTGAATAACCCTCCCCCAAAAGACTTTTGTGGTATCTACTATGGTCGTGCAAATGGACAGGAGGAGCTTGCGGCGTTCTATTCTGCAGCTGATGTGATGGTATTGACAAGCTATCGTGAATGCCTTCCGACCACATGTCTGGAGTCACTTTGCTGTGGTACAGAAATTGTCAGTTTCTATTTTCATGGAGATGAAGGCGAAGGAAGCTTCCCAGAAAAATACGTGCATTTTATTCCACACGGTGATATGGAACAGCTTACTGACACTGTGAAAAATGTATCTGATCATCCTGAAGAAAAGAAAATTTGTTGTGAAGCTGGTCAAAAAATATTTTCTCAAAAAGTAATGGTGGAAAATTATGAGAAAATATACAAAAAGATTTTGGAGCAGAGTACGGATTAAAATATGATTCCTTATTATGGATTGATTTTATGGACAGGAATCCTTTATGGCGGGATAAAACACGTCCGACTGAAAGATAAAAAGAAGACTTTTGTCTGTCTGGCTTTTTTGTCAACCGTGTTACTGCAGAGTCTCCGTGCGGAATATGTCGGTGGAGATATGGTACAGTATCTTCGGGGATATACAGCCAGTGCCCGGGGCGGATGGCTCGATCCCGTTTTTAACTTTGAGCTGATTTTTCGTATCCTGATTCATACACTGGCTGTATTTCATGTGCCAAGGCAGGGGTTTATTGCTATCATGTCTGTGCTATGTCAGGCCCCAGTTTTCTACTTCTTTTACAAAAGAGCAAAAAATCCGTGCTTGAGCATCTTGATCTATTTTACATTCGGCTTGTTTACGTTTTCCTTCTCAGGAATCCGGCAGATGATTGCAATAGGTCTGTTTTTGCTGGCTGTACTCCAAGCGGAGGATGAGCAGTGGCTCAAATTTACAGCATTGATTCTTTTGGCAGCAATGTTCCATAAGTCTGCGCTGATTGGGATAGTTGTATGGCCGCTTTCAAAAATCAAAGTCAAAAATCATATCGTTCATTTTTTGATGCTTGGAGCATTTATAGTTGAGATTTTCATGGCACCGGCCATTATACAAGTCGCTGCGACACTGTTTGGCAGCTATAATACGATCCAGTTTACAGGAGCATACGCCTGTTTCTTATTGTATGCTCTGATCTGGTTTATGAGCTCCCTTCTTATTCGATGTGATGCCCCGTGGAACCTGTATATAAATTGTATGTATCTAGCTGCGGCAATCCAATGCTTGGGCCTTTATCATATGAATATTGGCCGGGTGGGGTATTACTTTGCTTTCTTTGAATGCCTTTTGATTCCTGAAATGATTGAAAAAACAACCCGATCGAGAGAATTGAAACTTATGCTTTACGTTGGATGTGTGGCGTTCTGCCTGCTGTACTTCTACAAGAATACAGGCTGGGGATATCTGGGAGTCAGTCCGTATGTTCCGTTCTGGAAATGAAAGCAGAAGAAAGGGATAAGACAGTGAAAATTACATTTATATCAAATTTCCTTGGCCCGCATCAGCTTCCATTCTGTAAGGCAATGGTGAATCGTTTGGGCGAGGATTTCAAATTTGTTGCCACTGAGCCGATGACGGAGGAACGCATCAAATTAGGCTGGAGTCTGGATAAAGATACATACCCATTTGAGATAAAAGCAAATGAAAGCAATGAGCTGCAGAAAAAAGCTGAACAACTGGCTATTGAAAGCGATGTTGTGATCATTGGAAGTGCGCCGGATTCCTATATTATCCCACGTCTGAAAAGGAATAAACTGACTTTCAAATACAGTGAGCGCCCATTGAAGAAGGGCATCCATTGGAACAACCTTGCGCATATCATTTGCGGGATGTGGCTTCATCACGGACGATTCCAGTCCAAACCGCTTTATATGCTGGCAGCAAGTGCCTATACTGCAGACGATTATGCTCGTTTTGGCTGTTATCGTGGAAAATGCTACAAATGGGGATATTTTCCGGAGGCAAAAAAATATGATCCGGATGAGCTGATGAAAGGAAAACTGTCGGCTGCATCAGATGGTCTGAAGCGCCCGTGCGTTTCCATCCTGTGGGCGGGAAGATTGATCGGATGGAAACACCCGGATGCTTCCATTCGGCTGGCGGAGTCTCTCAAGGAAAAAGGTTATTCTTTCAAAATGACCCTTATTGGTACGGGTGAAATGGAAGAACAGCTCCATAACATGATTAGAGATAAGAGCCTGGAAGACTGCGTGGAAATGCCTGGCGCTATGAAGGCGAGTGAAGTCCGTTCCTATATGGAAAAAGCCGATATTTACCTCTTCACCAGTGATTTCAATGAAGGCTGGGGCGCGGTTCTGAATGAATCTATGAACAGCGGCTGCGCAGTTGTGGCAAGCCATGCGATTGGATCGGTTCCGTTTTTGATCAAGGACGAAGAGAATGGTCTGATCTATGAAAACGGAAACCAAAAGCAGCTTGAACAACAGGTTTGTAGATTGATGGATGATGCCGAGTATCGCATGAAGCTTGGATTGAATGCTTACCATACAATAGCAGATTTGTGGAATGCAGATGTGGCGGCAGAAAGACTGATTGATTTGTGCGAAAATATAATATTTGCCAAGAAAACTAAAAGTCCATATGAAAATGGAATCTGCAGCGAAGCGAAGGTGATGGAAAATGATTGGTTCGGTAAATGATTCGCTTGTAAGCATTATTGTGCCGATTTATAATGCGGAAAAATATTTGGATAGTTGTATTCAGTCTGTGCTGAGACAAACATATACAAACTGGGAATTGATTTTGATTGATGATGGGAGCACAGATAAATCAGGGCGAATAGCGGAAGAATATGGATTTGCTGATGAACGGATAACAGTTTTTCATCAGAAAAATTTGGGGGTTTCATTGGCTCGAAATCAAGGAATTGATGAAGCAACTGGAAATTATGTTGTATTTCTCGATGCGGATGATGAGCTTATTGAAGACTGCTTGGCAAAGACGGTAAACATTGCAGAAGAGACGAATGCGGATGTTGTTGCTGGAAGAAGTTGTGAGAATCAGGAACTTTTTCAAGACAGAATAATTTGGACTGGTGCAGAAGCTCTTGAAAATTCTCTAAAAGATCACTTGTTTACGTATTCCGCATGTGCAAAATTGATTCGGAGAGAATTTATTGGAAAAACTCGGTTTACTCCAGATATAAGAATAAATGAAGATAGTTATTTTGTATTTCAACTTCTCTGTAAACAAAATGTTTTTGTTTTGACAAACGATGTGATTTATTTTTATCGGGCGAATTCGGAAAGTTCATCTAGGACGGTTTTTTCTGAAAAATATTTTGATATTTTGAAAGTGTCTGATTTGAAGTACAAGAAAATTGAAGAACAATTTCCCCAAATGCATGACCTTGCTAAGAATATGCTGCTGAAGGCAAGAATGAATGTGCTTAGGATTTTGGCTGTTCGTACAAGAGACGAATACCGAGATGTAGAAAAAAACTCTTGGAATATATTCTTGATAATAAAGAAGATTATATTCCATCGAGTAAGGAGTGCAATCAATGGATGTTTATTTTGTCACATCATCTTTTCTATGTGTATAAGTTTGCACATTACATCGTGAAATGATTGCTTAGAGATAAAATTAATGAAAAAAATAAAAAATATTTTTAAAAATAAAGTGACGAGAAATGCTAGCTGGATGATTATTGGTCGGATTTACCAGATGAGTCTGTCCTTTGTTGTCAGCATGCTTACTGCACGCTATCTTGGACCATCAAATTATGGCTTGATTAATTATGCATCATCGTTCACATCTTTTTTTTCGACATTTTGTGTACTTGGAATCAATTCGGTAATTGTTAAAAATTTCATTGATCATCCAAATGAAGAGGGAAAAACGACAGGATCAGCTATTGGCGTTCGGATGATATCAAGTATCTGTTCAGTTGTTCTTATTATGGTTGCAACACTTTTTCTGGATCGAGGAGAAAGGACAACACATTTAGTAGTATTGTTGCTGGGGTTGGGAGCAATTCCACAGGTTTTTGATACCTTGAACTACTGGTTCCAAGCAAAACTTGAATCAAAATATGCTGCGATAGCATCCGCAATTGGATACACGGTGATGATGGGTTATAAAATCTCATTGCTTGTGTTTCAAAAGAATGTGGTGTGGTTTGCAGCAGCGTCTTCAATCGAATATCTAGTGGTTGCAGTATGCCTTTATTACAATTATAGAAGGCATGGAGGACCATCTCTTTCGTTTTCGTGGAGAAAAGTAAAAGAATTGTTGAATAGTAGCCATCATTTTATTTTGGTTTCACTGATGGTATCGATTTATGGAAGTACCGACAAACTGATGCTAAAGCAAATGATGGATGAGACAGAAGTTGGATTTTATTCAACAGCGGTTACTGTATGTGGTCTATGGTGTTTTATTCTGGCAGCAATCAATGACTCAATGTATCCGGTGATATTGGAGGCATTTGAATCGGATATAAAGCTTTTTGAACGAAAGTGCAGGCAATTATATGCGATTGTGTTTTATACTTCTGCTGGAGTTTCAATATTGTATACAATGTTTGCAAAATACATCATTTTGATATTGTATGGAGAAGCGTATCTGCCAGCAATTACCCCTATGAGAATTGTTACATGGTACATTGCATTTTCTTATTTGGGAGATGCGAGAAATGTTTGGGTTATAAGTTATGACTGTCAAAAATATCTGAAATATCTATATATCGGGTCGGCAATAACAAATGTTGTAATGAACTATTTTCTGATTCCATTGTTTGGAGCTTCTGGTGCTGCGTTCGCATCAGTAGTAACACAAATTTCAACAATCATGATTTTTCCACTGTTTATTCGCAAAATGCGACCAAATGTGAAACTTATGCTTGATGCAATTTGCTTGAAAGATGTGTTTTGACTGCACATAGGAGGAAATAAAAATGTCTGCATTTAATAACGCAACCCTTATGATCACTGGTGGTACCGGTTCTTTCGGCTCCACCGTGCTGAAGCACTTTCTGGATTCTGATCTCAAGGAAATCCGCATCTTCTCCCGCGATGAGAAGAAGCAGGACGATATGCGCCATGAGCTTCAGGCAAAACACCCGGAAGCAGCCAAGAAGGTCAAGTTCTACATCGGTGATGTCCGCAACCCGCAGTCCATCAAGGACGCTATGCCCGGTGTTGACTACATCTTCCATGCTGCTGCTTTGAAGCAGGTTCCGTCCTGTGAGTTTTTTCCGATGCAGGCTGTTCAGACCAATATCATCGGCACAGACAATGTTCTGCATGCTGCTATCGATGCCGGTGTCAAGCGTGTTGTCTGTCTGTCTACGGATAAGGCGGCTTATCCTATCAATGCCATGGGTATCTCCAAGGCTATGATGGAGCATGTTATCTTTGCAAATGCCCGTGTGGCGGCTGAGCGTGGCGGTACGACCATCTGCTGCACTCGTTATGGTAACGTTATGTGCTCTCGCGGCAGTGTCATCCCACTGTTTATCGACCAGATCAAGGCGGGCAATCCCATCACCATCACGGATCCGAATATGACCCGTTTCCTGATGAATCTGGACGAGGCTGTAGATCTGGTCATGTTCGCCTTCCAGCACGGAAATCCCGGTGACCTGTTCATCCAAAAGTCTGATGCTTCCACTATTGGTGATCTGGCAAAGGCTGTTCAGCAGCTGTTTGGTGACACTGGCACGAACATCATTGGTACCCGTCATGGTGAGAAGCTGTTCGAGACCCTGATGACCCGCGAGGAGCGTCTGCGCAGTGAGGACATGGGGCACTACTTCCGTGTCGCCGCTGACAATCGTGACCTGAACTACGATAAGTTCGTGGTCAAGGGCGAGGTCCACACCATGGCCGATGAGTCTTACACCAGCCACAACACCACCCGGCTGGATGTGGAAGGTACCGTTAAGAAAATTATGACCACTGAGTATGTGCAGAATGCATTGAAAGAAGATAAGTAAAATTAGTCTGTAAAGAGGAACAACTGGCATGAATTTGATTTGCATTCCGTTTGCCTATGAAGAAAATATGAATTCAGGGGTCAATGTCTCTATAAAGGGAAAAGGCAAAATCGAAATATATTTAAAGAATGCTTGTGTGGCATTGATTTCGGCTAAATATTACAATCCGGATTCGGATGTTGCGCTAGTTACAAACTTTGGCAGATGGAATATTCCTGAAGAATTTCTGTCTATTTTTGATAAATGGGAGATTAAAGTGATGGAAATCCCATTTGACCAGTTTAGATTTCAAGGTAGTTATACATGGGCGCTTGCATTTTATAAGCTTTGCGTCCTAAAAAAGCTCTCTTGTATGAAGTATGAGTCAATTTGCTACATGGACACCGATGTCTACATTCAGGGAAGTTTTGATGCTATTTGGACAGAATGCAGGCAGAATATCATGCTATATGATATCAATCATGGCCTGAACACACGGGATTATGTTCTGCTGTGTGATGAGATTGAGAGTTACTGCGGACAAAGGAAACTGATTACACATTATGGCGGAGAATTTTTTGCAGCATCTGCAGAGAATGCAAAAGCTTTTGTTGACACATGCGAGCAGGTCTATTATGAAATGCTCCAGAAAAATTTTATAACAACGAAAGGTGATGAGTTTATTTTATCTCTTGCAGCGAATGAGATGAGGGAAAGCATTAAGAATGCAGGAGCGTATATTTATCGTTTTTGGACTGGTGCAGGATTCAGGCTGATTTCAACTTGTTATGAATATAATCGAATCACAATTCTACATCTTCCGGCAGAAAAAGAACAAGGAATGCTGAAAATATATGATAAATACATAAAAATCGGAAAGATTCCAGTCGATGAAAAAGTTTGGAAAACTTTTCGACTTAATAGAATTCCATTTCTCGATAAGATAAAAAAGATGCTTAGAAACACTATTATGAAGAAATAATTTCACATGAAAAAGAAACTGTTGATCGTCGGTGCTGGTGGTTTTGGACGCATGGTGGCCGAGCAGGCAATGCTCCAGTATGACTGCGCTTTTGTGGACGATGGACAACCTGTTGGGACTGGGGTTTGTGGTACTCCTGTTGTTGGTGAGATTGCGAATTTGCCTGAGTTGCGCAAGAGTTATGGTTTGCTCGTGGTTGGCATTGGTAATAACAACTTCCGGGTGCAGGTATATGAGAAAGCTGCGGCAATGGGCTATACTTTCCCGAATATCATTGCACCCAGTGCCTACGTTAGCCCCTACGCCAAACTTGGTAATGGGTGTGTCATTTTGCAGAATGCCTGTGTTCAGAATGGTGCAGTCGTGGGCAATGGCGTGTTGCTGAATGCGGGTACAGAAATCCATTGTGATGCAATCGTGGAAGATTATGCGCTCATTTATGCAAATAGCGTCGTTCGCACTGGTGCAAAAGTTGGCAAGTATGCTCGTATCGGTAGCAATGTGACGGTTTGCAATTCTGCAGTCGTGCCAGATGGAGCAGATGTTCCGGATTGCACAGCGGTACGCCCGGAGGTGAGAAAATGAACATTCTGGTGACAGGTGCCAAGGGCATGGTGGGAACCGCCCTTGTGAACAACCTGAAAAATATCCGAGACGGAAAAAACAAGACCCGCAAAGAACTGCATATTGATGAAATCTATGAATACGACCTGAATTCGACCCCGGCAGAACTGGACGAATACTGCCAGAAGGCAGACTTTGTGTTCAATCTGGCAGGGGTGAATCGCCCGGAAAACCCGGAAGATTTCATGAAGGGCAACTTTGGCTTTGCCTTTGACCTGTTGAACTGCCTGAAAAAGCACAACAATAAGGCCACCATCATGCTGTCTTCGTCCATTCAGGCAACTTTGGCCGGACGCTTTGGCAACAGCGAGTATGGCCGCAGCAAGAAGGCGGGTGAAGAGCTGTTCTTCGATTATGCCCAAGAAACTGGTGCAAAAGTGGCGGTCTATCGTTTTCCGAATCTAATGGGACACAGCCGCCCCAAGTACAACAGTGCCGTCAGTACCTTCTGCTGGGCGGTTGCCAATGACGAACCCTTCACTGTCAACGACCGTAGCACCGAGCTGGAGCTGCTGTACATCGATGACTTGGTAGAAGGGATGTTTGACCTGCTGGAAGGCAAGGAGCAGCACTGCGAATTTGATGGTGTGGAAACGGTTCTCAAAGCGGATGGCCGTTACTGCTGCGTCCCCGTGACACATAAGGTCACACTGGGCGAAATTGTGGATCTGCTACAGGAATTCAAGGCGCAGCCAACGACTCTGATGATGCCCAAGATGCCAGATGGCTCCTTTGCCAAGAAGCTGTACTCCCTGTATCTGACCTACCTGCCGACTGACAAGTTCAAGTATGCTTTGAAGATGAACGTGGACAGCCGTGGTTCCTTCACTGAACTGGTGCATACCGCCGACTGCGGACAGGTGAGCATCAACATCAGCCGCCCGGGCATTACCAAGGGGCAGCACTGGCATAACTCCAAGTGGGAGCTATTCATTGTGGTGGCTGGGCATGGTCTGATCCAGGAACGGAACATCAATACTGGCGAAACGGTGGAGTTTGAGGTTTCTGGGGACAAGATCGAGGCTGTCCACATGATTCCCGGCTGGACGCACAATATCATTAACCTGTCTGAGACGGAAAATCTGGTCACGGTCATGACCTGTAACGAGATCTTTGACCCGAAGCACCCGGACACCTTCTTTGAGCCGGTGTGAGAGGAGAAAAATAATGGCTGACTATAGCAATGTTTCTTTTAAGAATAATGGCAAGCTGAAACTGCTCATCATTGTTGGTACCCGCCCTGAAATCATCCGCCTGGCAGCGGTCATCAACAAGACTCGGAAATACTTTGATGTAATTCTGGCCCATACTGGTCAGAACTACGACTATAACCTGAACGGCGTGTTCTTCCACGATTTACAGCTGGCAGATCCGGAAGTATATATGAATGCCGTGGGTGCAGACCTGGGTGAGACGATGGGCAATATCATCTCCGAAAGCTATAAGCTGATGGTTGCTATCCAGCCAGACGCCGTACTGGTGCTGGGCGATACCAACAGCTGCCTGTCTGTCATCGGTGCAAAGCGGCTGCATATTCCCATCTTCCACATGGAAGCCGGTAACCGTTGTAAAGATGAGTGCCTGCCTGAAGAGACCAACCGCCGCATCGTCGATATCATTTCCGACGTGAACATGGCCTATTCTGAGCATGCCCGCCGCTATCTGGCTGATACTGGTTTGCCCAAAGAGCGTACCTATGTGACGGGTTCGCCCATGGCTGAAGTGCTGCATCAGAATCTGGCCAAGATCGAGGCATCCGATATCCACGCCCGTCTGGGACTGGAAAAGGGTAAATATATTCTGCTTTCTGCCCATCGTGAGGAGAATATTGACACCGAGAAAAACTTTAATTCGCTGTTCACTGCAATCAATAAAATGGCAGAAAAGTACGATATGCCGATTCTGTACTCCTGCCATCCCCGCAGCCGAAAGCGTCTGGAACAGAGTGGTTTCCAGCTGGACAAGCGTGTGATCCAGCATGAGCCTTTGGGCTTCCATGACTACAACTGCCTGCAGATGAATGCCTTCTGTGTGGTATCCGATAGTGGAACGTTGCCGGAGGAGAGTAGCTTCTTCACCAGCGTAGGGCACCCGTTCCCGGCGGTGTGTATTCGTACCAGTACTGAGCGCCCGGAAGCACTGGATAAGGGGGATTTCATCCTTGCCGGTATTGACGGTGACCATCTGCTGCAGGCTGTGGATGTGGCGGTCGAGATGAACCGGAATCGTGATTTGGGCATTCCTGTACCGGACTATGTGGATGAGAACGTGTCTGATAAAGTCGTGAAAATCATCCAGAGCTATACTGGCGTGGTCAATAAAATGGTGTGGAGAAAATATTAATAGAGGCTGATTTGATGTACGCAAGCCATGATCTAGGGTGAAGAAGTAAGAAAAGTTTTATATCAAGCAATAATCCCCACCCCTCCCCACACCTGCCGCCAAACTCACTCCGGCGAAATTTTGATGAGTGCAGCATCCTGAAATATGGCAGGGGAACCACCCGAGATCATTCTTCCTGTTGCAGCAAACCGTGCAGTTTCCATCTATCCGAAATTATGGATCCTGAACTATCGTTTATCATGGCTAATGAAAAAAAGTCCCGATTATAGTTCCGCAAAAAAGTGCGACAAAATGCGACAACTCGAAAATGCATGAGGGGCTGCTACAGGGCGGAGTAACGCAAAAAATGCCGTAAAATCGTGTGTTTCGCAACAGTTCGGAGCACAAAAGTCCATCAAAGTAAGCTTTTTGATCAGAGGGCCAGGGAATCGAGTTCCCTCAGACAATCAGGCCCCGGGTGGTGGCTTTGAACGACAACACGGTTTGCGGAGCAAAGTGATAGACCATCTGACAGAGATTTTCAAGCATTGAAAATCATGGTGATAAAGTGGATTTTTGTTACAAATCAATAAAAATGTTGAGGAAAAAATCCTTCTGTGGTAAAATAATTGGAAAGATGCTGCGAAATTGCGGAGGGAGGAGTTGTGCAACATGCACCAGCTCCATAAACGCCTTGCAGGCGCAGCCAACAGTTCCATAGAAATCATCATTGCTTGGAGTGAGCTTTTGCAGATGCGTAAGAGACTGTTTGTTAGAAACTGGATCCGAAGACTTTTAAGGTATCTTTGTATTCCGGTTGGGTTCTTCCTGGTCGTGGTTCCTCTGTATAGCCTGATGATCCGCCAGACAATCCAAGCGCAGTCCTCCAGCGCGATGGAAAAGCTGGCGATCGGCACCACCCAGTTGGAGCGATGCCTGAGCAACATCCGCAGTACAACGAACAAATTGTTCAGCGAAACAGAGTATACTCTGCTTGCCAGCAGTTATGATAACAGTATTCTGGGAGATTATCAGACACTGACGAGAGCCAGCAAATCGTTACAGGATAAGACCTACGATTCCTCTGTGATCACATACAGCTATATTACATTTGAGCGGAATGGCATCATATTGGATGACCGGAGCACGTATGAAAGCCATAGCAATTTTTACCCGGGAGCACTTGAGTATGAGGATGTGTCTCAGGAGGAATGGGATGCACAGAATCAGATCGACGTAATGACGATAAAGCCCGCCCATGTTGTCAAACTGATGCATTCCAGCTATGGCAATTCATATGTCACAGTATATCAGCCCTATGTGAACACGGCGGGCCGCCTTTGCGGCGCAATGACGGTGCTGATCAAGGAAAAAGATGTCGTTTCGATGTTCCTTTCGCAGCAGCAATGGCGCGGGGAAGGCCTTTTTTGCCTGATTTCCGATGACGGAACGATCCTGGCGGGAAACAACTATGACGGAACGACACTTTCCCTGGCGAGTGATGATACGGGTTGGGAGACCTATCAGGGAAAGCGCTATCTGATGGCAACGCGATATGTGGCATCTCTGAATGCAACGGCGGTCATTGGAATGCCGCCGTCGCTCTACGAAGCGGGTCTGTTGGCAGTACAGCGTGCAATTTGTCTGTATCTGATCGTGGGCGTTCTGGGCTGTGTATTGATCAGCGTCTGCATGACACTGGAGGACATGAACAGCCTGCGTCCGATGCTGGATACGCTGGACGAATCGGATCTGGCATCACGGAAAGTGCTGAATGAAATCTTTCTCCGTAATGTGAACAGCCAGCATGAACTGGCGCGGGAACTGGAGCATTCACGCAGCGAGCTGGAACATGGCAAAATGGAAATTTTGCTGCGTACAGGGTCTGTAAGTCAGGAATCCCTTCAGCAGCTGACGGATGCGGTGCAGCTGAAAGCCTATAACTTCCTGCTGCTGATCCCATCTCTTCAGGAAAACGCCGAGTGCTCACTGAAAGAAGAGCTGCGTACTGTGGTGGTGTCAGAGCAGATACGTCAGATTTACGGGCAGAGATTTTATGTACAGGCAACGGCAGATGACCTGATCCTGGTGATCCTGACGCAGGAAACGGATGAAGCAGAGGAACTGCGGGAAATGTGTTTCCGCACAGAGCAGCTGTATGATGCGCTGCATCTGACAACCCCCCTGATATTGAGCGATCCTTTTGAGAAAATGGAGCAGCTGTCAGATATTTATTGGAAGGCCCGCAACGTAGCGGCCTATGCGGATCCAACACAGAAGATCTGCTATCTGGGGAACAGCAGTGCGCAGCGCGGTACCACGGTCAATGCAACCAATGCAGCGCGGCTTCGGGAATATCTGCTTTCCGGATGCACGGAAGAAGCGGTTTCGCTTCTGAGTGAGTTGTTCTCGGTGGATAATCTGGACCCGGAAAACTTCAAGCAGGATTTTTACACGGCAGGCGGCATTCTGCTGAACACGGCGGAAAGGGTATGCTGTCCGGATATCGCCTATCTGTGCAGTTATGACTCTAAACTGACTGCCCGCCAGATGCTGAGCCGGTTGCAGGACTGCTGTGTGGAGATCTGCAATCATGTGCAATTCTTGAAGCATAGCCACAATGATGCGCTTCAAAAGAATATTCTGGACTGGCTGGCACAGAATTTCCAGAATCCGGAGATCAATGCGGCGATGACGGCGGAGCAGTTCAAGATCTCTAAAAAGTATCTTTCGCAATTCCTGAAGGAGCAAACCGGAAAGAGCTATACAGAGTATGTGGAAGAATTGCGTCTGGATCATGCAATGCAGCTGCTGAGAACGACAGATCTGAATATTACGGATATTGCAGAACAGTGCGGCTTCTCCACGGCGAATACATTCTATAAGGCATTCCGGCGGAAGTATCAGCTCTCGCCTTCTGCAGTTCGCAAGGGAGACAACTGATTTCAGCGCAGAAAAAACGAACGATGCCCTCCGATCCGGATGGACATCGTTCGTTTCTTTTTACAGGTGGATTCAGGAATGGATGCTTATGGTCACGGTGCAGGGAGCATCCAATGCAAAGGTCAGCTCAAGCAGCCCATCGTGGCGTGTGGTCACGGTGCAGGGCACAGAGGCTGTAACAGCTTTGGGACCCGGCTGCAGAACAGCCAGAACAGTGCTGCGGCCCGCTGCGGTAAAATCCAGTGTGGCATTTAAGGCGCTGTTGTCCGGTGCCCAATCCGTATGCCGGACAAAGGCATCAAAACCGGTCGTGAGGGTGCCGGGGCGGTAGTAAGCGGAAAACCACTGTACAATGGGAGAAGAAAGCCCGCTGAACTGGTGCCAGCCGGCACCACGGCGGCTCTCGATCATAAAGTGTTCAAAACAACAGTAGCTTTCGGCACACTCGTTCTGCCACAGGGTAAGAGCGGTGTCGGCAATGCGGTAAGCAAAATCGGCAAGGCCCGCATCCAGTGCAGATTTGAAGAACATCCACTGATAAGGCATCCATACAGCGCCGTTCCAGTAGCCGTCACGCCGATAGTACGGCGCACTCTGATCTACAGTGGAAAGGCCGCAGGCACACCACAGGTGTTCTGGGCTTTGCAGCTTCTGCCACAGAAGCTCCTTCTGCGGTTCTGTACAGGCACCTGCAAACAGCGGCGAAGCGCCATCCAGGCCCATGTCGTAGTTCAGACCCTGCTCGGTGCGCAGAATATCCGCAGCATCACCGGAAGGATCGTGCAGGAGGTACCCGAAGTAACCGCTTTCCTCGTCCCATGCAGTCTGCAGGGAGCGCCCTAAGCGAAGCGCATCGGCATCAAATGCATCTGCGTCGGCTGTTTCACCCAGCAGGCGGGCGGTGTAAGCCAGGATCTTTGCGCAGCGTATCGCATGGGCAGTTGTGACCACGGGCGCGCAGCTGGCCTGCAAACGGCGGCGATGAACCTCCTGCTGTGGGGGGTAATCGTCCCATCCACCAGAATTATAGAAATAATCCCAGGGGCGCAGTAAGCCGCTGTGCAGGTTGGCGGTAGTGGAGCCGCCTTCCTGCCCGGTGAAGAAGCGATAGTACAGCTTCAGGCGTGGATAGCAGTAGGCGGCAAGTTCTCTGCTGCTGGTGCGATTCAACAGCTCGGCGTACAGATAAAACTGCGTTGGCACCATGGAGCCATGGTGTAAAAAAGCAGCATCCACAGAATCCGGGGGCATCAGGTAGGTGTTCAGGCAGTCAAAGGCATTGCGCAGGCTGGTCTGAGCCAGACCCATTCCAATGAATCCGGAATCCCATGTGTAGACACAGTCCCACCAGCGTCCAGGAGTGTAGTGGCGGATATACTGTCCCCGCGTGTACACCGGATACACAACGTTGGTGCAGAGAACTGCGTTCATCAACTGTTGGCCCAAGGCAAGCGATTCGGCAGCCGGTAGAGCGGGCGGTGCTGCAAGGGAGGCAGAAGCCTGCTGCCATACATGCTCCCAATCGCTGCGCTGCGTCAGCAGCTCATGGCAGCGCAGCGCGGCGGCAGAAGCATCCGGCGCAGCACAGACCGCTCCATAGATCACTTTTGTCTGTCCTGCCTCCAAGGGAATCGGCCCCATAAAGAGATTGACGTAATGCCCTTTTCCGTTGCCGCGCAGCGTGGCATTTACATGGTCGTGTACGGTGTCACGCAGAAAGATATCCAGTTCATCGTTTTCAATCGTGCGAATATGGGTGGTGATATCATCCCACAGGATCCCGTAGCACTCCTGAATGTGGGGATACTGCAGGGTCAGATAGTTCTCATCTGCGGCGGGTTCGGCCTGAGGCCGGGAGCCATCTCCACGCAGTGTAACGGTAAAGCTGCCTGCGTCCGCCTGTTCGCACAGAGCGAGACAATCCAGCTTCGCCCCTCCAACACCGGCAGCGGTCAGGGTCAGAGTGAATTTCCCGGTGGGAATGGAAGCATTCAGCGGCAGGATGGCAATGGAAGGCTTCTGACAGGGTGGCAGCTGTAACGTATCCTGACCATTGACATCGTACTCGGAACTCTCATCTGCCGGATTCCAATACCGTACACAGAGACAGGGGGCGCGCAGGGGCGCGGTAAGGGAAAGCGTAAAGGTAACGGTGTCCCCTTTTCCGCTGGGCATGACCTGCCCAAAAGGTCCTTTGCCTTCGGAACAGCCGAACCCCATGCCAATGCCGTATCCCTGACCAAAGCCGGGAACGGCTTCTTCGCCCCGGCGCAGACCATCCCAGGTCAGACATTCGTTGGGACGGTGGATGGAAAAATCCAGGGTGTCATAATCCTTTGCCCAGACAAAGGCGGCGTTTTCCGGCAGGGACACCTCACAGCCCGGCAGGGAAAAACCGCGGTAGGACGGAACGGGATCCCAGGCCGAAGCCATGTAATGGAGCACAAGATTCTGCGGAGCATCTGTATTGTTGTGGAGTTCAGCGCGGATCAGCCGGGCATCCTCCCCCAGGGGGGCAAAAGAGATATCTGCATACAGCTGATCCTTCCACAGGAGCTCGTGGCGGAGCGTGTAGCAGCTCAGATCCGGAGCCGCAGCCCAGGGGTGAAAGCCGCTTTCAAACCGTACATTGGGCACATCGACCCGGCGGCGATACATTCCCGGAAAAACGGACAGGTCAAACCGAACGCCGTCGTTGGCCGCAGGAACATGGGAAATGCCGCTGTATCGTTTGGTGTAGGGGCCCCACGCAGGCAAGGAAAGATCATGTGATTGCATGGTGTGGTATCCTCCCATCAGCCCTTGACCGCGCCAATGGTAACACCGGCAACAAAGTACTTCTGCAGGAACGGATACAGGCACATGATCGGCAGGGTGGAAACCACCATGGTGGCATATTTCAGACCATCGCCGATGACCTCGACATCACCGGTGGAACCGGCCATGTTGCCGATGTCGCTCTGGATCAGGACCTCACGCAGGATCATCTGCAAAGGATACAGAGAACGATCCCGAATGTACAGCAATGCCGGGAACCAGCTGTTCCACTGCGCAACGCCGTAGAACAGCGCCATAACGGCGAACACTGCACCGGAGAGCGGAAGAACAATGCGGAAGAAGGTCGTGATATCGTTGCAGCCGTCCAGGGCTGCGGCCTCGATCAGCTCATTCGGGATGGTGTTTTCAAAGAACGTGCGCATGATGATCATGTTATAGGTACTGATGGCGGAAGGCAGCACCAGCGCCCAGATCTTATTCAGCATACCCAGCTTCTGAATGATCAGGTAAGTGGGGATCATGCCGCCGTTGAAAAACATGGTAAAGATGAAAAGGCTGATAAAGACATTGCGCCCGAACAGATCCTTGCGGGACAGGGGGTAGGCGGCGCAGGCGGTAAGGGTCACGCTGATCAGGGTGCCCAGCACGGTATACAGGATCGTGTTCAGATAACCCGTCCAGATGCTGGCATCCTTCAGAACCTTCTCATACATGGAGGTCGTAAAGCCTTTGGGCCAGAAGGAAACATTGCCTGTCAGCAGCTGCATGGGATCGCTGAATGAACCGCTGACGATGTGCAGAAGCGGCAGAATAATGGTTGCGCTGATCAGGATCAGCAGCAGATACACAACAATGGTATAGATTCGTTCCCCGATGCTTTCCTTCACTTTCGTGGGGTGATTCATCGCATCAATATTCTTTTTCATCACCACAGGCTCACCTCACTGATCTTTTTGCTGAACTTGTTGAACAGCACGATAATGGTAAAATTGATCACAGAATTGAACAGGCCCACAGCCGCAGAGAAGCTGTAATCGCCGCTTTCAAAGGCACGGCGGTAAACGTAAGTGGAGATCACATCGGCAGTCTCATAGGTTGCAGGGTTGTACATCAGCATGATCTTTTCATAGCCGACCGAGAAAATAGAGCCCATGCGGAGGATCAGCATGATGATGATCGTGGGCAGCAGGCCGGGCAGCGTGATATGGATCAGCTTGTCCCATTTGGAAGCACCGTCAACGGTGGCGGCCTCGTAGAGAGAGGGGTCAATGCCGGTTAGTGCCGCCATGTACACAATGGAACCGTAGCCGGCGCTTTGCCAGATGTCAGAAAGAACATAGATCGTCTTGAAATACTTGGGTTCGGCCATAAAGTGGATCGGCGTACCGCCAAAGGCGGTGATCAGCTGGTTGATCAGGCCGCTGGAAGGAGAAAGCAGGGCGCTCAGAATACTGACAACGACCACGGCGGAGATGAAATGGGGCAGGTACACTACGGTCTGTACGCTGCGCTTGAAGAATTTACCGCGGACTTCGTTGATGAGCAGAGCCAGAATGATGGGAATGGGAAAGCCCACAATAATGGAATACAGGCTGATGCCAAGTGTGTTTTTGATCAGACGGCCAAAATACTCGGATTTAAAGAACTGGATGAAATATTTGAAGCCGACCCACTTGCTGCCCGTGATGCCCAGTACGGGAGAGAAATCACGGAAGGCGATCTGCGCGCCGTACATGGGCGCGTACATGAACACGATATACCAGATCAGGGCGGGCAGCAGCATCAAAAGCAGATAACGGCTGCGCCAGAACTTTTTGTAGGCATGATCAAGGCGGTTCGCTGTTGGCAGTGTGATCGGTTTTGCTGCGGTGGCTGTTTTCATGGTGGTATTCTCCTGTTTTCGTTCTGAAGAACCCAGGAAAAAATAGGCCGGGAACAGGGTGTTCCTGCCCCGGCCGTTATTTTACTGGATCAAAAAATAGGTGCCTGCTGAGGCATCAGCCATTCAGCGTCTTCTGGTAGATATCGATGACCTCTGCAATGCCCATGCCATTGACCTTTTCAACGTAGGTGTCCCAGTTGGACAGCGGCTCACGGCCGGAAACAAACTTGATGATCATCTCATCAACGTAAGTATCCACGTCTGCCATCACTGCACGACGGACGGCATCATCCTCAGAGGAGAAGGAGGTGGAGCCGGGAATGACGTACTTCTTGGATTCTTCCAGGAAGGGAATGATGCAGTCCTGCTTTGCGCGGTTCACAGACTCATCATCCAGCTGTGTGACCTCATCCTGGCTCAGAATGAACGGGCCGGAGCTCTGTGCAAAGGTGAAGGTGCCGATCGCGTTTTTGGGAGACAGGCCGTCAGGATTGTTCATAACATAATCGGTGAAGATCGGCTTGCCGTCCTGCATGGTGTAGTGAGTGCCCTCAATACCCATGTTGATCAGCCGGGTGCCCTCGTCGCTGTACATGTAATCCAGCAGAGCGACCACGCGGTCAACGTTCTTGCAGCTTGCGGTGATGGTGGCGGCTGCAATGGCACGGGGCTCCTGATCAATATAGGAGTGGATCTGTGCATCGCCCTTGGGGGGTACGGTGGCCTCAACATGGAAGCCGGGGAAGGAGGCAGGCATGGTGGCGTTCTGTGCAGCCAGCATACCGCCCAGCGGGCCGTAGAAGGAAGCCACCGCGTTCTGGGCTAGCTTCGGCACGAAGGAAGCGTAGTCCATGGTGATGATCTCGGGATCAATATAGCCCTTCTCGTACATATCGTGCATCCAGGTCACGGCCTTTTTGTACTTGGGGTCGATGGGGCCGTAGTGGACCTTGCCGCCATCGTCCGGGTCGGTGTAGAAGTCATCCAGGCAGCCGAATGCGGTGCAGAAGTTCCGCAGGCCGGTCATATCGTAGGAGCTGAAGGGGATCTCATCGTTGGTGCCGTTGCCGTTCAGGTCGGTGGTCTTGACCAGATGCCAGTAGTTCTCCCAGTCCTCCAGGGTCACGGGGCTTTCGATGCCCAGCTTTTCCAGCCAGTCGGTGCGGACGATGTAGGGCATATTGCCGGAGACCTTCTCATCCAGCATGGGCATATAATAAATATTGCCGTCGCTGTAAGTCAGTGCTTTTTCGACACCGTCCCGCTTGTCGATCTCCTTCTTCAGGTTGGGCATGTTGTTCTCGATGTAGTCGTTCAGGGACAGGATCACGCCGGACTCGCCGTATTTCAGCACCTCGGTGGTGGGCATATCCATAATGATATCCGGCAGCTGAGCATCCATCATCACAAGGTTCAGGCGCTCGTTGTAGTTGTCCTGCGGGGGATTATCAAATTCAAAATCCATATTGAATTTTTCGCCCAGGACCTTCCAGATATCCATCTGCTCGGCAGCAACCTCATTCGCGGCCTTGGATTTCAGGATGCGAACAGTGATGCGCTCGTTGGAAGCAGCTGCTCCGGAACCGGCAGCAGAAGAAGTAGTAGAGGAAGAGCTGCCACAGCCCTCCAGAACACCCAATGCCAGAGAAGCGACCATAGCGCTGCATACGGCGCGTCTGCTGATTTTTCTTTCTTTCATAAAATCTTTTCCTCCTTGATTTATGGAATGGGACGGGGGAGATCCCCGTGCTTCCATAACCTCCGTTCAGCTCGTACGCTGCCGCCCAGTGGTTTTTCCTTACTCAGAAGCATATCATGTTCTTTTTGGAATTGCAACATTTTTTGATACAAAACGCACAAAAGATTTTCTCATTTTTGAGCGTGATTGTTGCACAATATCCACAAAGATGCGTTTTTTCTTCCTTTTGTCATGGTGCGGGATGAAATGTCATGCTCCTTCACCTTGACGATTTCCGCACAAAAAGATATGCTGGAAACAAAATTGGAATCGGAGATCCATTCAAAAGAAAGGAAGAGAGAAACTATGAGTAAGCAGATCACAGCCATCATCGTGGGCGCGGGCCATCGGGCGATCCTGTACAGCCTGTATGCGCTGGAACACCCGGACGAGCTGAAGATCGTGGGCGTAGCAGATCCGGATCCGATCCGGCGGAAAAAGGTTGCGGAGATGCATGGCTTCGGGGAGGAAATGTGCTTCAGGAACGCTGAGGAGCTGGCAGAAAGGCCTAAGCTGGCAGATGCGGTGATCAATGGAACCATGGACCGCCAGCATGTGCCCACTGCGGTTCCGCTCCTGCGTGCAGGATATGATATGCTGCTGGAAAAGCCCTTCGCGATCAGCGAGGAGGAAGTAAACTATTTATATAAGGTGGTAAAAGAGACCGGGCGGAAGGTGATGATCTGCCACGTTCTGCGGTATGCGCCCTTCTATGTCGCAATCAAGCAGAGACTGCTGAGCGGGGAGATCGGTGACATTATCAATATTCAGGCCACAGAACATGTCAGCTACCATCATCTGGCCGTCTCCTTTGTGCGCGGCAAATGGGGCAACGAGGAAAAATGCGGGGCTCCGATGCTGCTGGCAAAGTGCTGCCATGACATGGATCTCATTATGTGGCTGAAGAGCGGCGTTTCGCCCAAACAGATCGCAAGCTTTGGAAGTGACTTCCAGTTTGATCCTGCCAAAAAGCCCGCAGGGGCAGGCAAGCGCTGCCTGGTGGATTGCCAGTGCGAGGAGACTTGTCTGTACTCTGCCAAAAAGCATTATCTGGATCACCCGGATCGGTGGGCGTTCTATGTATGGGACTGCCTGGAGAATATTGAGGAGCCGACGCTGGAGGACAAGCGTAAGTCGCTGATGACAGACAATATCCATGGACGCTGTGTGTGGGATTGTGAACATACGGTGGTGGATCATCAATCGGTGCTGATGAATTTTGCGGATGGTGCAACTGCGACCCTGAACATGATCGGCGGCACAGCGAAGCCGGAGCGCAACATCCACATCATTGGTACGAAGGGTGAGATCAAGGGCGTGTTTGATGATTCTGTTTTCACTGTGCGCACCATAGATACCGCCAGCGAGAAGGGCTGGAACGAGGAAGTGGTAGACCTGAAGATCGGTGGAGATAAGAGCGGCATGACAGGCTCTCATGGCGGCGGCGACCTGCGGCTGGTGGAGGACTTTGTTCATGTGCTTCAGGGCGAGGAGCCTTCCATCTCCTGCACAACGATCAAAGATTCGATCAATGGGCATCTGGGGGTCTTCTGCGCAGAGCGTGCTCGCAAGGAGAGCACCGTCATAACGATGCCAGACATCAGATAATGCAGTGCTGACATAGAAAACGTCCCCGTGCAGTTTTGATATCCTGCACGGGGACGTTTTGTGATCTTTTTATTTCCTCATTTCCGCATTCACCCATTCCCGCACGCGGTCAGGCCGGTTGGTGACGATGCAGTCAGGGCCAAGGGGCAGCAGGGAACGGACAGCGTCCTGGGTGTCCACGGTCCAGAACGCGGCCTGGATGCCCATGGCGTGGAGCTGGTTCACAAGCTCGGGGTTGGAGTAGGCGGTGTGGTATTCACAGCTGACGATATCCACAGGGAAATCCAGCGTTTTGATATAGGCGGCCACATCCGCCTGCTCCTCCAGATGGCCGATGACCTGCTCCACGGTCTCGCCGGGGAAGTTGGCGCGGAGCATATCCACCTTGTCGGCCACAGTGCGGTAGATGAGATTGTTCCGCAGGTCGATGCAGTTTTCCTCGCTGAAGGGCTCATCCATGCTGTTCACAAGGCCCAGATCCTTCCATATCACCGGCGGGGGAAGCACCATGCTGAGGAAAGCGCCGTAGGTCAGCGCGCCTACCTTCAGCTCGGGCATCAGCTGCTTTGCCTGCCGCAGCTGAGAGTGGTGGAAGGAGATGAGGGTGAGCCGGTCGGTAAGCCCGGCGGCGCGGACTGCATCCAGCACCCGGGGCACAAAGTCGGGGTCGTCCTGCAGTGGGCTTTTCAGTTCCAGCTGCACCTGGGTGCCCTCCATGCCGGCGCAGAGCTCCAGCGCTTCCTGCAGCGTGGCGATCCTCTCGTTGGCGTAGATGGCATCTTTCCAGCTGCCAAAATCCAGGGTCTTCAGCTCGCCCATGGTCAGGTCGTAGATCTGGCCGGAGATGTCGGTGTGCATGTCCACCATATAGTCGTGGTGGATGACCAGCTCGTTGTCGTAGGTCTTCTGTACATCCATTTCCACGCCGTCCGCGCCAATCTCCATCGCCTTGCGGAAGGCGACCAGCGTGTTCTCAGGGGCCAGATAGGATGCACCGCGGTGCGCAATGATTTGGGGTGTCGTCATCTTGTGCTATGATTCCTTTCCTCACAGTTGGCTCAGGCCAGATCTTCGCCGTCGGAGGCGATGACCTTTTTATACCAGTAGAAGCTGTCCTTCCGGCTGCGGGCCAGCGTGCCCTTGCCTTCGTTGTCCTTGTCTACATAGATGAAGCCGTACCGCTTCTTCATCTCGCCGGTGGAAGCACTGACCAGGTCGATGGGCCCCCAGGTGGTGTAGCCCAGCAGGGGCAGGCCATCCTCGTTGATGGCCTTTTCCATCTGCTCGATGTGGGCCCGCAGGTAGTCGATGCGGTAGGTGTCGTGGATAGAACCATCTGCTTCCACCTTGTCCACCGCACCCAGACCGTTCTCCACGATGAAGAGCGGCTTCTGGTAGCGGTCATACAGGCTGTTCATGGTGATGCGCAGGCCCACCGGGTCGATGGCCCAGCCCCAATCGCTGGCCTTGAGGTAGGGGTTCTTGATGGCATCCATGATGGCATTGCCGCTGGCCTTGTTCATCAACTCGGGGTCCACAGTGGTGCAGCGGCTGGAATAGTAGCTGAAGGAGATGAAGTCCACAGTGCCCTCTTTCAGCAGCTGCTCGTCGCCCGGCTCCACCTGCAGGGCGATGCCTGCACGCTCCATTCGCTTTTTGGCCCAGACAGGGTATTCGCCGCGGGACTGGACATCAATGAAGAAGTAGTTGTCGCGGTCAGCCTCGGCAGCAGCCTGCACATCGGCAGGGGCGCAGGTGCGGGGGTAGAACTGACCGGCGGCCAGCATACAGCCCACCATGGCATCGGGCATGATGGCATGGGCCAGCTTGACGGCCTTTGCGCTGGCCACCAGCTCGTGGTGAGCGGCCTGATACTTGACCTGCTGCACGTTCTCGCCGGGCGCAAAGAGCAGACCGGCTCCCATAAAGGGCATGTGGAGCAGCATGTTGATCTCGTTGAAGGTCAGCCAGTACTTGACCTTGCCCCGGAAGCGCTGGAACAGCACCTCACAGTAGTGAGCGTAGGCATCCACCATCCGGCGGTCTTTCCAGCCGCCGTACTTTTTGATCAGGGCAATGGGGGTATCAAAGTGGCACAGGGTCACCAGCGGCTCAATGCCGTACTTGTGGCACTCGTCAAAGAGCTCCTCATAGAAGCGCAGGCCCTCTTCGTTGGGCTGCGCGTCATCGCCGTTGGGCAGGATGCGGGTCCAGGCAATGGACAGGCGGTAGCAGCGGAAGCCCATCTCGGCAAAGAGCTTGATGTCCTCCTTGAAGTGGTGGTACATGTCAATGGCTTCGTGGGAGGGGTAGAAGTGCTCGGCATCGCAGTCCAGCATCTTCAACTGGCCCAGCGCCACGGGGAAGCGGTCGGGGCCAAAGGGCACCACGTCCACGCTGGACAGGCCGCGCCCGCCCTCGTTGTAAGCGCCCTCGCACTGGTTGGCGGCAGTGGCACCGCCCCACAAAAAGTCTTTCGGGAATTTGCCCATAGGTCTTACCTCCTGATGCAGTTGAATTCTGATGATTCAATGATACCATGTTCTGAGCCGCTGTCAACCGGGAAAGTACGACTTTAGCCGTCAATTCGACGAAAAATGTTGCTGATTTTTGACACTTTTCACGAAGAAATCGGAAATTGCGGGCGATTTTCCTTGAAATCTGTTTCTTCCAAACGGACAGTAAGTGTGATAGACTGAATAGGTAAACGGAAAACGGCTCACCCTGCCCTTCATTGCTTTGCAATGCCGGAGCGGGCGAGGACGTTGATGAAAGAGCTATCAGGAAAAATGGAGTGTTTGCTATGACTGAATTCAAGCCCATCAAGGAAGGCAAAGTCCGCGAGATCTATGACAATGGCGACAGCCTCATTATGGTTGCCACCGATCGTATCTCTGCATTTGATGTGATCCTGAAAAATAAAGTGACCAACAAGGGCAAGGTGCTGACCCAGATGAGCAGATTCTGGTTCGACTACACCAAGGATGTTCTGCCCAACCACATGCTGAGCGTGGATACCGCCGATATGCCCGAGTTCTTCCGCACGCCTGCCTTTGAGGGCCGGAGCATGAAGTGCCGCAAGCTGACCATGCTGCCCATCGAGTGCATCGTGCGCGGCTACATCACCGGCAGCGGCTGGGCCAGCTACCAGCAGAACGGCACCGTCTGCGGCATCCGCCTGCCCGAGGGCCTGCAGGAATCCCAGCAGCTGCCCGAGCCCATCTACACTCCTTCCACCAAGGCTGAGATCGGCGACCACGATGAGAACATCAGCTACGAAAAGAGCATTGAGGTGCTGGAAAAGCAGTTCCCCGGCCACGGCGAGGACTACGCCACCAAGCTGCGGGACTATACCATTGCCCTGTACAAGAAGTGCGCCGCGTATGCCCTGAGCCGCGGCATCATCATTGCCGATACCAAGTTCGAGTTTGGTCTGGATGAGAACGGCAACGTGGTGCTGGGCGATGAGATGCTCACCCCCGATTCCAGCCGCTTCTGGCCGCTGGAGGGCTATGAGGCCGGCCACGGTCAGCCCTCTTTCGATAAGCAGTTCGTCCGCAACTGGCTCAAGGCCAATCCCGACAGCAACTACGATCTGCCTCAGGATGTCATCGACAAGACCATTGCCAAGTATGAGGAAGCTTATGAGCTCCTGACCGGCAAGAAGCTGTAAACACTCTGATCTTCTTTCTCCCCCTCTGCTGTATAACGGCAGGGGGGATTTTTTGTGTCAACGGCTTCCCCCGGAGGGACGGCGGGGTGTTCCACAAAAAAAACCCCCGCCCATGAACAGATGGGGCGAGGGGAAAGCTAAGGGTTGGCAGTGTTACAGGATGCGCACCCGGATGACAGCAGGGATGGCGGCCAGCTTCTCAGCCAGCCTGCCGTCCACGGCACCGGTCGCGTCCAGCATGGTGTAAGCCATGTTCTTTTTGCTCTTGTTCACCATGTTTTCAATGTTCAGGCCCGCTTCGGTGGTCAGGGCGGTGATCTGGCTGATCATGCCGGGCTCGTTCTTGTGGATGATGCAGATGCGCTTGCCGCCTGCACGGGGCTGGTGCACCTCGGGCATGTTCACCGAGTGGGTGATGTTGCCGTTCTTGAGGTAATCGCTGATCTCCTGCACGGCCATTGCGGCACAGTTGTCCTCGGCCTCCGGCGTGGAAGCACCCAGATGCGGGGTGCAGACGATGCCGGGCTTGCCCAGAATGGCCTCAGTGGGGAAGTCGGTCATGTAGCCGGAGACCTTGCCCGTCTCCATGGCCTCCAGCAGGGCCTCGGTGTTCACCAGCTCACCGCGGGCGTAGTTCAGGATCTTCACGCCGTCCTTGCACAGGGCCAGGGTCTGGGCGTTGATGGTATCCTTGGTGGTGGGCAGGTAGGGAACATGGATGGTGATGTAGTCGCACAGGGGGAGCATGTCGTTCAGGTTTACGCAGTGGTGTACCTGGCTGGAAAGGTTCCAGGCGGCATCAATGGAGATGTAGGGATCGTAGCCGTAGACCTCCATGCCCAGCTCAATGGCGCAGTTGGCCACCCGGGAACCGATGGCACCCAGACCGATGACACCCAGCGTCTTGCCCTTGATCTCGTTGCCCACAAACTTTTTCTTGCCCTTTTCCACGGTCTTGGCCATGGCGGGGTCGCCGGTCAGGCCCTGGCACCACTGGGCGGCAGCGGCCACATTGCGGCTGCCTGCGATCAGCATCCCAATGACCAGCTCAGCCACGGCGTTGGCGTTGGCACCGGGGGTATTGAACACCACGATGCCCTGCTCCGAGCAGCGATCCAGCGGGATATTGTTCACACCGGCACCGGCACGGGCAATGGCCAGCAGGTTGTCGTTGAAGGTGGTGTTCAGCAGGTCGGCGCTGCGCACCAGAATGCCATCGGGGGCATCGGTGTCCACCGAAACATCAAACAGGTTCTTGTTCAGCTTTGCCAGGCCCACCGGGCTGATGGCGTTCAGGGTCTTGATCGTAAACATACTTTCCTATCTCCTATACACAAATCAGGCATTTGCCTTGCGGAATTTCTCCATGAAGTCCACCAGCTTCTCTACGCCTTCGGTGGGCATTGCATTATAAATGGAAGCGCGCATACCGCCCACCAGACGGTGGCCCTTCAGGTTGACAAAACCGGCTTCGGCGGCCTCGGCGCAGAACTTCTTGTCCATGTCAGGGTCGGGGCTGGTAAAGGTGACATTCATCGTGCTGCGGTAGCGGTGCTCCACAGGGTTGTGGAAGAACTCCTGACCGTCCAGATAATCATACAGTATCCTGGCCTTGGCTTCGTTGATCTTCTGCATGTTTTCCAGGCCGCCGATGTCGTTTTCCAGATACTTGAGCACCAGACCGGTCATGTAGATGCACCAGCAGGGGGGCGTGTTGTACATGCTGTCCTTGGCCAGCAGGGTGGTGTAGTTCATCATGGTGGGCACGGTGTCGGCGGCGTGGCCCAGCAGGTCATCCCGGACAATGGCAATGGCCATGCCGGCGGGGGCTACATTCTTCTGCACGCCAAAGTAGATGCAGCCGTACTTGTTTACATCCACAGGCTTGGAGAGGATCATCGAGCTCATGTCTGCCACCAGCGGCACACCCTCCACCTGAGGTACCTCGACGTACTGGGTGCCGAAGATGGTGTTGTTCTGGCAGATGTGGATGTAGCTTGCGTCCTTGTCGTAGTCGATGGCGTTGACATCGGGGATGTAGGTGAAGTTCTTGTCCTTGCTGGAAGCAACGATCTTCACCTCGCCGAACTTGGCGGCCTCCTTGGCAGCCAGGTTCGAGAAATTGCCGGTGACCAGATAATCGGCCTTGCCTGTGGTCATAAAGTTCAGGGGCACCATGGCAAACTGCTGGGTAGCACCGCCCTGGAAGAAACCGACCTTGTAGTTGTCAGGGATGTTCATCACCCGGCGCAGGGTGGCTTCGGTTTCAGTGATGATGGCATCGAACCACTTGCTGCGGTGGCTCATTTCCATCACGCTCTGGCCGGAATCGCCGTATTCCAGCAGCTCTGCCTGTGCCTGACGAAGCACCTTTTCCGGTAACATGCTGGGGCCTGCGCTGAAGTTGTATACTCGTGCCATATGGAACTCTCCCTTTCCTATCCATACCGCCGCTCTCATCTGCGGCAGGTGTATGCTTGATTTGTCCGTAGTATACCGGTTCCGGGGGTGTAAAAACAAGAGCATCTTTGCACAAAGATGGGACTGCTCTGCCTGCCTTGAACGCACAAAACACACAACTGTCCTCGAATAAGGGACACTTTTTAAGACAAATGTAAAAATATGCTGGTTTTGCCGCATGGCTCCTTGCTTTTCTCTCTTGCCTGATTGATGGGGATATGCTATAATCAAACCGTAATAAGACAAATGTAAAAGCAAAAAATCGGAGGTGAAACCGGTGTACGGACTTTCAGACAGACTGAAACCACTCTCTGCCGCCGAGGAGCAGGTGCTGCTGGCGGTCTGGGACTGCCCCGCCCCGGCCACCCGGCGGGACATCAGCGAAAAGCTGACCGCCACCGGCTGGGCCCCGGCCACGGTGCTCAACTTTTTGTACCGTCTGGAGGAAAAGGGCTGGGTCAAGGGCGGCAAGGCGGGGAGCCAGAACACCTATCTGCCCACGGTCACCCGCCGGGCCTATTGCGTTGCGGCCATGCGCCAGCGGATGGACACCCTCTTCGGCGGCAGCCTGCCTGAAGCGGTCCGCGCCCTTGCCAGTGAGAGCGGCGCTTCCCAGAGCCAGCTGGAACAGGCCATCCGGGTGCTGGAGGAGCAGCATCAGGAGGCAGAAGAATACGACCTGTACGATCCCTATGGGTGACGGAAAAACGAAAAAGCTCCCATTACGGGAGCTTTTTCGTTGCATTTGGTCGAAAGATGTGTTAAAATCAAATGCGAAAAGGTACTGCACATAACGGCAGGCGGGGAGCCCACACTTCCGGAAGGAGGTGAGAGCAATGCCGATTACTTTGACGTTCCATATTTTTGGACTGGTATTTACCATCAAGGTGAAAAGCGAAAACCGCCACCCTGGCCGGTGACGGTTTTCTATGCAAATAGATAGCTAAAACCCTTCAGGGCTAACCGCTTGTCGCAGTGCCTTTTCTATTTGTAGTATAGTGATTTTTTCCTGGTTTGTCAAGTGGCGGAAGGATATACGATGGAGTGCAGATTGAAAGCAAAAAAATGCGGCGGCTGTCCGATGCTGGGGCTGGATTATGCCGAGCAGCTGAAACAAAAAGAAGCCGCTGTCCGTAAGCTGGTGGGGAAATACGGCCCGGTGGCTCCCATCCGGGGCGCGGAAAACCCCTGCCATTACCGCAATAAGGTGATCTCTACCTTTGCAGCGGGCCCCGGCGGGAAACTGGTGTCCGGCATCTATGCGGCAGGCACGCATAAAGTGCTGCCCGTGGAAAGCTGCCTGCTGCAGGACGAAGTGCTGGACACCGTGATGCAGGCGGTGCGGGCGGCGGCCAGCACCTGCCGCTACCAGCCTTACAATGAGGACAAGGGCACCGGCCTGCTCCGCCACTGCCTGCTGCGGCGCGGTGTGGTGTCCGGGCAGGTGATGGTGGTATTGGTGACAGCCCAGCCGGTTCTGCCCGGAGCGAAAAACTTTGTCTGCGCTCTGCTGGCCGAAGCCGAAAAGCGCCATGTCCCCGTGACCAGCGTGGTGCAGAACTACAACCCCCGCCGCACCAGCGTGGTGCTGGGCGAAGAGGAAAAGACGCTCTACGGCAAGGGCTTCATTCTGGATACCCTCTGCGGCAAGACCTATGCCCTGAGCCCCCGGAGTTTCTACCAGATCAACCATGACCAGACCGAGGTGCTGTATGGTCTGGCTGTGGAAGCCGCCCGCCTGACCGGCAAAGAGGTGGTGCTGGATGCCTACTGCGGCATTGGCACCATCGGTCTGACCGCCAGCGGCAGGGCAAAGCAGGTGGTGGGCGTGGAGCTGAACCGGGACGCTGTGCGGGATGCCATCGGCAACGCAAGGCACAACGACGTGAAAAACGCCCGCTTCTTTGCCGCTGATGCCACCCAGTGGATCACAGAAGCGGCGGCCGCCGGGCAGAGAGCAGATGTTATTTTCATGGATCCGCCCCGCGAAGGCTCCACCCCCCAGTTCATCGAGAGCGTGGCCCGCATGGCCCCCAAACGGGTGGTCTATGTCAGCTGCAATCCTGAAACCATGGCCCGCGATCTTGCCCTCCTGACCGCCAAGGGCTACCGCGCCGAGGGCTTTACCCCTGTTGATCTCTTCCCCCAGACCGCTCATTGTGAGGTGGTCTGTGCGCTGACCAGATCACAGAAGTCCAAAGGGTGAAACAAGCCACGATGAACGGATATTTTTATGTATTAACGGCCATTGACCTTTTTGTGCTGAGCTTCATGTGCATCCTCACAAAGCTCAGCGAATCTCTGAACAAAAAGCAGAAGCAGGGATTTTTCCTTGCTTTTGCGCTGATCGCGGTGATCTCGGTGCTGGAGGTGGTGACACTGGCGGTGGATGGAACCCCGGCGGGCTACCGCTGGCTGAACATCCTGTCCAACTATCTGGGATTCGGCCTGTCCCCGGGAGTGTGTCTCTGCCTTGTGTATGTCATGGACCGGAAAAAGAGGATGAACCGCTGGTTCAGGGCGGCGGTGTGCTGCGAGGCGTGCTACCTGCTGTTCCTTGCTCTGTCCATCCCCGCCGGGCTGGTGTTCTCCGTCAGCGCCGACAACGTTTATTCCCGTGGGCAATACTTCTATATTTATATCATCCTGTATTTTGCGGCCATCGTGTATCTCTCGGTGTCCACCTTCGTTACGGCGCGGGAATTTCAGAACCGCAGCCGGGCGCTGATCTACCCCCTGATGATCTTTCTGCTCATTGAGACCATCATTCAGGTGACACTGCCGGACCTCCACGTTACATGGCTGTGCGTTACGCTGTTGTCAGTGCTGTACTTTATCTACTGCAGCGAGATGTGGAACCAATTGGATGCCCTTACCGGGCTGCTGAACCAGAACAGCTATCTGAACCGCACTGCTGAGATGCGCCGCCGCGGCGGGGTGCTGGTGGTGTTCGATGTGGACGACTTCAAGCAGATTAACGACCGCTACGGCCACCTGCAGGGAGATCTCTGTCTGGCCGAGATCGGCCGCTGCATCAAAAAAGCCTATGCCCGCAGCGGCTACTGCTACCGTACCGGCGGCGACGAGTTTTGTGTGCTGATGGAAAACGCAGACCGGGAGGCCCAGTGCGCGCAGGAGTTTGTACATCAGCTGGAACAGCGGCGAAAAGCCGTGGACTTTCTGCCCACGGTGTCCTTTGGTTCAGCTCCCTTTTTGGGGGAGGATGTGCTGGCTGTGAAGAATCGGGCCGACCGGGAGATGTACCGCTACAAAAAGGCCCGGAAGCCCGATGCCGCTCATTGTTCTCCGAATCATACCCTCCTATGAAAAGGGACTGCTGCACTGGGATCTTCCCCTGTGCGGCAGTCCCTTTCCTTGTTCTGGCAGGGCACGGTGCGCAATGGCGTGATTTGAACTGGCTTTTTTGCATTTCCTGTACTATAATAAAGAACTGTGAAGTTTACACCCGCTATCACTGGGAAAGGAGAATCACCCCTTGAATAAAATGCTTACCCACCTGAACGGCTACAAGCGCGAGGCTGTGCTTGCACCGCTGTTCAAGATGCTGGAAGCCACGTTCGACCTGTTTGTGCCGCTGGTCATGGCAGACATCGTCAACGTGGGCATTACAGCACATGATTTCCACTATATCCTTGTGCGGTGCGGCATCCTGCTGCTGCTGGCCCTTGTGGGCCTTGCCTGCAGCCTGACGGCCCAGTATTTCTCGGCCAAGGCGGCGGTGGGCTACTCCACCTCCCTGCGCCATGCCCTGTTTGAGCACATCCAGAGGCTTGGCTTTACCGAGATGGACACCATGGGCACCAGCACCCTCATCACCCGCATGACCAGTGACATCAATCAGGTGCAGAGCGGTCTGAACCTCTTCCTGCGCCTGTTCCTGCGCAGCCCGTTCGTGGTGGTTGGTGCCATGATCATGGCGTTCACCGTGAATGTGCGGGCCGCCTGGATTTTTGTGGTCGCCATCCCGCTGCTGAGCGTGGTGGTGTTCGGGGTCATGGTCATCACCAACCCGCTGTACAAAACGGCCCAGGCCCGGCTGGACCGTGTGCTGGGCCTGACCCGCGAGAACCTGACCGGTGTGCGCGTGGTCCGCGCCTTTGATAAGGAGCAGAGCGAGATCGACCGCTTTGAGTCGGCCAACGACCTGCTGACCCGGATGCAGCTCCATGTGGGCCACATCTCCTCCCTGATGAGCCCGCTGACCTACGTCATCATCAATCTGGCCATTGTGGCTCTGCTCTATGTGGGCAGCATCGAGATCAATGTGGGCGGCATGGCCTCCGGCGATGTGATCGCGCTGGTGAACTACATGAACCAGATCCTGGTGGAGCTGGTCAAACTGGCAAACCTCATCGTGCAGGTGAGCAAGGCGCTGGCCTGTGCCGGCCGTGTGCAGGCTGTGCTGGACACCGAGCCCGGCATGGAGTTTCCCGCGGCCCTCAAGGGCGAGGCACCTGCAGACAAGGCCGGGGATGCTGTGCGGTTCGACCATGTCAGCCTGACCTACGCCGGTGCCGGTGCCCCCAGCCTGACTGATATCAGTTTTACCGCAAAGCGCGGCCAGACCATTGGTGTCATCGGCGGCACGGGCAGCGGCAAATCCAGCCTCATCAACCTGATCCCCCGCTTCTACGATGCCACGGAGGGCACCGTGGAGATCCTGGGCCGTCCGGCGCAGGAGTACCCCCGCGCGGCTCTGCGCGGCAGTGTGGCAGTCGTGATGCAGAAAGCCCAGCTGTTTGGCGGCACCATCCGCTCCAACCTGCTGTGGGGCAACAAGAACGCTACGGACGCTGACCTGTGGGCCGCACTGGAGACTGCGCAGGCTGCGGATTTTGTCAGGGCAAAGCCCCTTGGGCTGGACGAGCCTGTGGAGCAGGGCGGCCGGAACCTGTCCGGCGGCCAGAAGCAGCGCCTGACCATTGCCCGTGCGCTGGTGGGCAAGCCGGAGATCCTGATCCTGGACGACAGCGCCAGCGCGCTGGATTACGCCACCGATGCGGCCCTGCGCAAGGCACTGGCCGCTCTGCCCGGTGACCTGACCGTGTTCATCGTGAGCCAGCGCGCCGCCAGCCTGCAGCACGCCGACCAGATCATCGTGCTGGATGACGGCAGGATGGTGGGTCTGGGCAGGCACGCCGATCTGCTGAAGACCTGCCCCGTTTACGAGGAGATCTACGCCAGCCAGTTCAAGAAAGGGGATGCGCAGAAATGAGTGCAAAAGCAAAGAGTAAGCTGACCCCGGAACAGCGCAACGCAACGCTTCAGCGTGTGCTGGAAAAGATCCGCCCTTACGGCTTTTTTGTGGTGTGCAGTCTGATTGTGGCCGCTGTGAGCGTGGCTGCCCAGCTGTATATCCCCATCCTCTGCGGCAGCGCCATTGATATGATGCTGGGCAAGGGAAATGTGGACTTCAACGGTGTTCTGCGCATCGTGGTGGAGATCGTGATCGTGGCCGTAGTGGCTGCATTTGCCCAGTGGCTGCTGAGTGTCTGCAACAACCGCATCACCTTCTCGGTCAGCCGAGACCTGCGCAACGCCGCGCTCCGTAAGATCCAGACCCTGCCGCTCTCTTATCTGGACAGCCACCCCTCCGGCGATATCGTCAGCCGCATGGTCGCCGATGTGGACACCTTTGCGGACGGCCTGCTCATGGGCTTTACCCAGCTGTTCAGCGGCGTGCTGACCATCTTTGGTACCCTGCTGTTCATGCTCGGTGAAAATGTGCCCATCACGCTGGTGGTGGTCTGCATCACCCCGCTGAGCCTGGTGGTGGCAAGCTTCCTTGCCAAGCGCAGCTACAAGTATTTCCAGGGCCAGAGCACCGTGCGCGGTGAGCAGACCGCCCTGGTCAACGAGATGATCGAGGGGCAGAAGGTCGTGCAGGCCTTTGGCCATGAGGCCGAGAGCCTTGCCGCCTTTGACGAGGTGAATGGCCGCCTGCAGAGCGTGAGCCTGAAGGCCATCTTCTTCTCCAGCATGACCAACCCCGCCACCCGCTTTGTGAATAACATCGTGTACGCCGGTGTGGGCCTGGTGGGTGCCCTGTACGCCGTGCGCGGCGGCATCACCATCGGTCAGCTGAGCGTGTTTTTGAACTACGCCAACCAGTACACCAAGCCCTTCAACGAGATCTCCGGCGTGGTCACCGAGCTGCAGAACGCACTGGCCTGCGCGGCCCGTGTGTTTGAGCTGCTGGATGCCGAGGACCAGGTGCCCGAGGCGGAGAACGCCAAGGTGCTGGAGACCGACGGCCATGTGGAGCTGAAGGACGTTTCCTTCCGCTACCTGCCGGACCGCCCCCTCATCGAGGGCCTGGATCTGGATGTGAAGCCCGGCCAGCGCATCGCCATCGTCGGCCCCACCGGCTGCGGCAAAACCACCCTCATCAACCTGCTCATGCGGTTCTATGATGTCAACAGCGGCTCCATTGAGGTGGCCGGAAACGATATCCGCAGCCTGACCCGCGCCTCCCTGCGCGGAAGCTACGGCATGGTGCTGCAGGAGACCTGGCTGCGTGCCGGTACCGTGCGGGACAACATTGCCTACGGCAAGCCCGATGCCACGGAGGAGGAGATCGTTGCCGCCGCCAAAGCGGCCCACGCCGACAGCTTCATCCGCCGCCTGCCCAAGGGTTACGATACCGTCATTGCTGAGGACGGCGGCAACATCAGTCAGGGCCAGAAGCAGCTGCTCTGCATCGCCCGCGTGATGCTCTGCCTGCCCCCCATGCTGATTTTGGACGAGGCGACCTCCTCCATCGACACCCGCACCGAGGTGCGCATCCAGGCTGCCTTTGCCCGGATGATGCAGGGCCGCACCAGCTTTATCGTGGCCCACCGCCTGTCCACCATCCGTGAGGCCGATGTCATCCTTGTGATGAAGGATGGCCACATCGTGGAGCAGGGCGACCACGACACCCTGTTGGCGCAGGGCGGCTTCTATGCCAAGCTCTATAACAGCCAGTTCGAGGGCGTGGAGACCTGAAAAAACCAAAATGGGAGATGTCGGCAGCGGCATCTCCCATTTTTTATGCGATGGTTTCCAGCACCGGTTCCTCCGGCGGGGGAAGCAGGGTGGAGTGGGCTTCCACGAACTCTGCCGCCCGCTGGCTGGCGATGCCCTGCCGCACCTTGCGGAAATCGTTGGCAGGGAAGGTGCGCTCACCCTTCCAGTGTGCCAGCGCGGCTTCCACCTCGGCATCGGTGGGCCAGAGGTGTTCCCGCTCGGCCACCATCAGAAGGCCCAGACTGCCCCGCAGCTTCTGCTCTGCCTGTGCGTGGAGCTCAGTGCGGAACTGCTCCACGGTCTGGCCCCGCACCTTGAGGTACTGGTCAAAGTTGACGTTGTTGGCCTGCAGCCGCAGGTTGAAGTTCCGCTGCTCGGCAAAATAGTTGCCGGAGACCAGGTCCTTGGGCAGGGTGCCCTTGACACAGCCGCCCAGCTGGAAGATAAGCTCCCGGCGGGCCAGTGCCTTGGCCTGCGCACAGCGCTGGGAATAGATCTCCCGTGCCACCTGCTGGCGCAGGGCCGCTTTGCCTGCGGCATCGGCGGCGCGGTCTTCATCGCCGTGCCGGGTGTTCACTTCCAGTTCAATGCTCACCTGACGGATGGGCCGGGGCTGGATGGGCTGGGTGAAGCCGGTGTAACGCTCCAGCTTCAGTGGCGGCAGGCAGTAGAACTCTGCTCCCGCCCGGAAGCCTTCGGCCCGGTTGACGGCCAGCAGCTCAAAATCCGGATCGGTCACGGGAACCAGATGCTCTTTTTCCACAAGCTCCTGATATAATGTGGAAAAACCGGTCAGGATAGCCCGGTTCACGGCGGCGGTCAGCAGGTCCTCTTCCGCCTGCGGTGGGTTCTCTGCGGTTTGCTCGGCCTGAATGGCCGCTTCCAGCTCCTCGGCGCTGGCGGAAAATACCACCCGGCAGTCCCCGGGCTGGGGCATTCCTACATGTTCCAATACCATTGCGGTGACCTCCTCTCAGCGGCTAAAGCTGACCATCAGTGCCAGCAGCACAACGGCCAGACAGAAATAGAGGATCTCGGCCCCCAGAACGGAGCGGTCGCCCTCCACATACATCTTTTCGGGATCTTCGGGGTCGTAGTACAGCGTGACCGTTTCCCCGCTGGCAAAGCCCTTGCTCTTGGCGGCTTTGGGGTAGTGCAGGCGGTGGCTGCCGCCCTCGGTCTCGAACTCAAGCAGATAAGCCGTGCCGTCCCGGCTCTGAACGGTGCCGGCCACCCGGGCCTCCACACGCTGGCCCTTCTGCTGTAAGCGGCGGCGCTGCAGCACACTGCGCAGGCCCATGTAGAACATGATGCCCGCGCCGATGATGAAGATCAGAACATTGAACATTCAGTTTCCCTCATTCCGTCATTACTCGCCCGGCGGCATACAGGCCGGACGGTCAGCTTTTATTGTACCATATTCCGGCCCAAATGCCCCTGTACGGAGTGCCCGAAATTTAGAGCATTTTTTTGTCGAACAATTTTGAAAATAGTGCTTGACTTTTCTTGTGGCTGTGGTATAATAACTAACGTTCCGAGCTAAACGGCCCGCGAACAAAACAGAATATGCGGATATGGCGGAATTGGCAGACGCGTTAGATTCAGGTTCTAATCGGGGCAACTCGGTGGAGGTTCAAGTCCTCTTATCCGCACCAAATGATGAAAATCCGAACCTTTTCTCGAAAGAGAAGGGTTCGGATTTTTTGTTTTCCTTGCGCTTGGATTTTCTGATTTACAAACCTGAAGTGCTGTATTATAATAAAGTAATCACACAACAGGAGGCTCCTCAGAATGTCCCATTTGATCGAAACGGTATACAACTTGCTCTGGGGTGATTTGTTCACCCTGCCGGTGGGCGGCGGCATCGGCATTTCGCTGATGGCGGTGCTGCTGCTCACGGCGGGCGTGTTCTTCACCCTGCGCACCCGGCTGCTGCCCGTGCGGCTGTTCCGGGATATGATCGCCGCTGTCTGCGAGAAGAACCAGAGCATGGACAGCCTTTCCTCCTTCCAGACGCTCATCGTCTCCACGGCCACCCGGGTAGGCATGGGCAATCTGGTGGGCGTGGTGGCGGCAGTGTCTGCCGGTGGTGCCGGTGCGGTGTTCTGGATGTGGGTCACGGCCCTGTTGGGGGCCTCCACCTCCTTTGTAGAATCCACACTGGCCCAGAAGTACCGGCAGCCTGACCCACTCTATGGCGGGCAGCGCGGCGGCCCGGCCTACTACATCCATGTGCTGGCCGAGCGCAAGCGGGGCAAAAAGCTGCGTCATTCCATCATCGCGGTGTTGTTTGCCATTTCGGGCCTCATCTGCTGGTGCGGTATCAGCCAGGTCATCAGCAACTCGGTCAGCTCTGCCTTTGCCAATGCGTTCTCCATCCCGCCCATTGTGACCACGGTGGTGCTGGTGGTGCTCTCGGCGGTCATTGTCCTGCGCAGGGATGCCACCGTGAAAAGCCTGGATGTCATCGTGCCGATCATGGCGGTCTGTTATTTCGTGATGACGGTCATCATCATTGCGGTGAATTTCCACCAGCTGCCCGCTGTGCTGGGCCGCATCTTCTCGGAAGCGTTCGGTCTGCGGCAGGTGGCCGCGGGCGGCTTTGGCGCGGTGCTGATGAACGGTGTCAAGCGCGGCCTGTTCTCCAATGAAGCGGGCAGCGGTTCGGCCCCCTGTGCGGCAGCGGCTGCTTCCTGCGATGATCCCGTGAAGATGGGCTTTGTGCAGGCACTGGGTGTCCTGATCGATACGGTGGTCATCTGCAGCTGCACTGCCTTTATGATGCTGCTGGCTCCCGCAAATGTCACCACTGGGCTGACCGGCATGGACCTGCTGCAGGCAGCGGCGCAGTACCATCTGGGCAGCTTTGGCGTGGTGTTCATTGCCGTCACGCTGGCGCTGTTCAGCTTCTCCACCTTCATCGGCATCCTGTTCTATGCCCGCTCCAATGTGGCGTACCTCTTTGGTGACCGCTGGGGCTGGCAGACAGCCTATAAGGTGCTGGCCCTTGTCATGCTGATGGTGGGCGGCCTGGAGGCCTATACCGTGGTGTGGGACCTGGGGGATGTGGGCATCGGCCTGATGACCATATTCAATCTCATTGCCCTCTACCCCATGTCCGGCGAAGCCATTGCCGCCTTGCGGGATTACGAGCGCCGGAAACATCTGACCCAAAACTGATCCTGCCGACAGTTTCCGCAGAAAAGCTGCAAAAATCCGAAAAAAGTAGTTGACAAATCGCCCGCAATCTGATAAAATAAACAAGTCGTCCGGCAACGGACGTGAACAGAATCTGGGCGTGTTCCCGAGTGGCCAATGGGGACAGACTGTAAATCTGCTGCTTTTCAGCTTCGGTGGTTCGAATCCACCCGCGCCCACCAAACAAGAAAAATCCGAACCTGTTTCCGATTGGAGAAGGGTTCGGATTTTTCGTTTTCTTCGGGTACGATAACGACGGCTCCCGTGGAAGATACAAAACCCCGATACTTTGTCATAGACCGTAAGTCAATAACAAGATTTGGAGGGTATGATTATGAAGTACGATGAAAGAGCCTGCAAGTTTAATATGGACACTGGCTGCGTGGAACTGCTGCTCCGGGATGGGAGAAAGATTTCCATCGACTGTACCGGGGTTGAGGATGCGCTGGACGTGACCATGGCACAGCAAACCGAACTGGACTACCTTATCTACAATGACCCGCTGAGCTATGCCGATTTGATTCTGAATGGCGATCCGGAGGAATATTTGAAGAATATGGCTGGGAGCCATGGGCTAGAAGATTAAGGACAAAAAAATAAGAGGTGTGCCCAACTGGACACACCTCGGTAAGATACATCTATATAAGGCAGGGCGTTCCCTTTACCGGGAGCGTCCTGCTGTTTTTATGCTGCAACAGGCAAGGCTTGCAGAGCTTCCTGCTCTTTCAGCCATTCCTCATATTCACGCTGGCCTTCCTCACTGTTGAAAAACTCAACCATGGAGGGATAAAAGCAACGCGCAAGGGTCTTGATTGCTTCATCCGGGTAGCTGGATTTGTTTGACTTCTTCTTTTTGTTCAAATGGTATCCTCCGAAAATCAAAGTTCCATATCCTG
>OOAI01000057.1_pt1 | contig 88749 bp, 67 predicted proteins | sample 1671191 | NCBI WGS metagenome assembly OOAI01 (sample SAMN06348131, study PRJEB24527) | human gut metagenome | biome: human gut; feature: ankylosing spondylitis patient; material: feces | host: Homo sapiens | place: China | collected 2015-10 | reverse complement strand
GTAGTAGACCTGATTTGGATCGAGCTTTTCCAGAGCGTCCTTGTTGGCTCGCTGCATGGTCTTGCTGACCAAGATGGTGCCACGCCCATCGGCGGCATGATGGCCAGTTCAAAGCGCACCTGATCGTTGCCTTTGCCGGTGCTGCCGTGGCAGACCGCATCCGCACCCTCGGCGCGGGCAATCTCCACCACGCGTTTTGCCAAAATGGGGCGGGCAAAGCTGGTGCCCAGCAGATAACCCTCGTAATCTACCCCGGCCTGCATGGTGGGAATGACGTAATCCTCCACAAATTCATCGGTCAGGTCTTCGATGTACAGCTTGGATGCGCCGCTTGCCTTGGCACGCTCTTCCAAGCCTTCCAGCTCACCCTTCTGCCCCACATTGCCGCACACAGCAATGACTTCGCAGTTGTTATAGTGCTCTTTCAGCCACGGGATGATAATCGATGTGTCCAGACCGTCGGAATATGCCAGCACGACCTTTTTGACCTCAGACATAGGAACTGCCTCCGTTCAAACCAACTTATATACTTTTCGATTTCCCTCGTGCAATTTCATGATTGCAGTGTCCGTTATACGGTCACTTGGAAAATGTGTAAAAAGTGTTCTGCATATAGCAGCAATATGAAAGCAGTATTTCACAGCGGGGCATTATGAATCTATAATAGGTAGTTGGAAATAAACAGAAAGAGGGTCTTTTTGATGGCAACGATATTTTCAAGAGAAGAAAAGGCAGAGGCACTGTTCGGGGAGATACTGAAAAATCCAGAAGCCTGCCGACGCCTGATGGATACCTTCAACGACTCGCTGGACATGGCAGACGTACTGGATGCGCCGACCGTGAGTGCACAGCAGTTTGCCGCAGCGCTGTTCAATGCCTACGAGAACAAGGATCTGTCTGCCTTTCTGATGGCGATCTGCCAGCACAGTATGTTTGACCTGCTACGGAACGCTGCCCTGATCCCGTTCAAATTCAACGCCGATGGTCAGCCGAACCCGGTGATCCTGACGGATGATGCCGGCGTTCTTTTGCCGAACAACAAATTTGCCGTGAGCAGCAAAGTATATGACCGGTTCATCCGGGTGTTCCAGAAGCAGGAAAAGGTAAAAATGTACCTTGCCAGCGGCTACTGCAAGTATCACGGCTACGATGAAGGATCGATGGATGTGGTGGAGTACCACTACAACCAGCATTTGGGGCTGCTGCTGATCTACGAACTGCCGGACACCGTGAAGCAGAAGGTGACGGAAGCGGAGGCCTACTCCACCGTCTGGGATATCCAGATGAAGCTGCAGCACGCACTGCCCCGTTCCGTGGTCTACTATGGACAGGATACGCTCAAGGACGGCGGAACCCGCTACGATGAACTTGGCGTTTTTCTGCCGCTGGAACACTTTGCCGACCGGCTGGAACGCCATGTGGAAACTGCTACCAAGATCGTTTACGGCGAGTAAACGCCCTGTAAACGAACTCCCTTTATAAGTGCATCACAGCAAAACAAAACGCAGCGAACCGTTAAAAGATTCGCTGCGTTTTGCCTTATATGGGAGAATGGAAATGCTGCACATCAGGTGCAATAACGGAAAGTCTTGTCAGTGACAATACGGGCGAAGATCAGCCCTAACGGCAGTGCCACGATGATGAGAATGGCATCTGCAAACCATGTGGCGGAGTCCATCAGAGACAGGATGCCCAGATTATAGATGGCACGGTAGAAATACAGTCCCGGTACCATGATAACGATGGACGGCACGGTGACGGAGATGCGGGGATAACCGACGGCGCTCTTCAGGCAGGAGGCCAGCAATCCGGACAGCAGTGCGCCCAGAAACGCTGCAATAGCGGGCGGAAAGCCCGCAAGGCTCACCAGCTCCAGCCGGAACGTGTTCGTTACCGCACCGATAAGGGCGGCGCAGACTGCCAGGTTCCGAGGACTGTTGAACATGAGCGAAAAGCCAAACACACCGCCAAAACTTGCCAGCAGCCGGAACACGATCTCTTCCGGGAGTGTCAGGCTCAGGGCAGGAAACTGTACCGGCTGCAAATGCAGCAGCAGTGCCATGATCCAAGCCGTCATGGTTGCCACCAGAATGATGAGGATGGCGTAGGCCAGACGTTCCAGCCCGGAGCGCATATCCAGCTTGGCAAGGTCGATGCCGCTGGTAATGAACGGAAAGCCCGGAATGATGAAGAGCATGGAGCAGATATACCCCGCCTCGTGCTGCGCCGATACGGCAAACAGCACCTCTGCCAGCTTCAGCAGAATGGCATACACAAGGCTTGCTGAACAGACCGACGCCGTAATGCCCAGAAACAGGGTGAAATGGTGCTTTGTCAGCTTGCACCGTACAAAGTTGCCGATGCCTGCACCGCAGAAGGCACACAGCATTTCCACAATGCCGCCGCCAAGCAGAAAGGTGAAGCAGCCGCAGGCCAGTGCAGCTGCAAAGCCTAGTGCGATGGGCGAATACAAGCCGTGGATGCGCTCGATCTCATCGAGGTGGCTGTGCAGTTCTTCGCCGGTCATAAATTTTCCTTCCCGGTCGAAGTCGTTGACGAAATGCTCCAGTCGGTTCAGCCGGGAGGTATTCACGCCCGTATTTGTCAGACAGAGTGACTGGGTATAACACTGGTCACCGTCAAAGCAGGTGAACTCAATGGACAACAGGCCGATGTCCGCTGTTGTTGTGACTCCCAGCTCCCGCGAAAGGGTGTTCATGGAGCTTCGGACACGCCATGCGCCGGTGCCGCATTCCAGCAGCATCAGCCCGGTGCGTCCAATGACGGAGGCTTTTTCCACAAGCCCCGCCTCGGTAATGGGGACGCCCTTGCTGGCCGACGCATAGTCGTGCCAGTAGACTTCCATGTGATTTTTGATGATCTCACTTTGCCGTTGTCCCATACCGGAAAGCCTCCTTTGTGATATGGGAATGTTGCAGCCGTTTCAAGACTGCGGTGCTATTATAAGGGAAATTGCAGGGCGGGTAAAACGTATCTTGGATATGCCGGCAATGTTCGTTTGGTATTTCAAAGAAGAAAATACGTTGCGTTTTTGGCGGCTCTGCGGTAGGATAGAAAAAACACGCCGAAAGGAAACTGCCGTGACCCTTCAACAACTCCGCTATGTCACGGCTGTTGCCGGCACCGGCACCATCAGCCATGCAGTGCAGCAGTTCTATATTTCTCAGCCCAGCCGGACCAATGCTATCCGGGAGCTGGAACAGGAAGTGGGGCTGGCACTTTCCAAGACGGCAAGCTCTGTGGTGAGCCGGACGCTGCTGGACGCACGCGGACAAATGAGTGCAAAATCGATGCATCCCCCTGCTTACGGTCAAAGGAAATGTCAAAAGAAGGAGGGAGTGCAGGAGAAGATGAAGCACCTCCACAAGGGCGGCTGGTGCCATCCCCACAGCACAAGGCGGCTTGCTTTTTGCCGTGGCTGCCGGATAAGACAAAATACAACACCCGCAAAGGGAGCTTTGCCCGGACGTTTGTCCCCCTCTACCGCTGCGCTCAAAACGCATAGACCGCGTTTGCGCAGCGCAGCAATGAAAGCCCCAGTGGGGCTTTTAAGCGGCAGAACGGTCTGCGATAGCAGATGGAGGGGCCTCGCCCCGACAAGTTCAACAAATGTTTCCAAATTGTTAAGACGCAAAAAATAAGTAGCTGGGCTCTGCTCATGTAATGGGGTCACCGTTTGCTCCGAACGAAGTTTTGCAGCGGCGTTGTCCGGCTCGCCCACGGAAAGTGTGAGGTCATGGCACGGTATCACGTTCAGACGGCTTATGCAAGATTCAAGGTACTGTATGAAGAAAGCCGGACGCAGTGCGGACACTACGTCCGGCTTCTTTTTTACGAATTGAGCGCCTGCCATAGCGCATCTGAAGCATCAAACACTGCTACGCTGTACCCGGCAAAGCGGCTCTGAATATCCACGGTCTGGCTTCCGTCGGCGGCGGTATTGTAGCTGCCCAGTTCCAGCCCGGAAAGGGCGGGCCGGCTGCTCCACGGGATGAGCTTTGCCTGCCAGTCCGCGCCCAGCTTTTCGCTCAGCGCCCCATAGGCCTGTTCGAAGCCCTCCGGGTCATCCAAGATCCAAATTTTGCTTTCGCCGTTAGCAAGGTCGGTGTTCATCTGGGTGGCACCCGCCATCTGGCCGTTCATGTCGGTCAGGGCGGCATCGGCGCTCCATGTGTAGTTGTTTACCTGCACCACAACAGCCCCGTCCCCGTTAGCATCCTCCGCATAGTCTGCCAGTGCAGTCTGCAAGCGCTGCACGGCCTCGTCCGGCAAAGCCTCTGCCGTGACCACCGCTACGGTATAGTCCGGGTCTACGGTGGTCAGCAGACCGTGTGCCACATACGCTACGCCCACAATGACCATTGCCGCCACCGCCACGATGCCCCAGTTGTAATACCACCAGTTGGCGCGGGAGCGCTTTTTCTGCTCCTGTGCGGTCAGGGGCTTATCCGGCGCTGCCGGGCGCGGGATGCTGCGCACCTCTACGCCGTATTCCTGCCGCAAAACCGGGAACAGGGTCTGCATCGCCGCCAGCCCCGGCAGCCAGAAACCGAACAGCACCGCCCAGAAGATGCTGACCGGGAACAGCAAGATCATTCCGCCGATGCCCGCCAGCATGAGAACGCCTGCCAAGACGCAGCGCGCCGGGGCGGCAGCCAGCAGCCTGCCCGCCCGGCGCAGCAGGACGTCCGGGGCGGGGGCTTGCAGCGGCAGCACGGCGGCGCAAAGCGTAGCCAAAACCGCCAGCACCAGAAAGTCCAGCGCCAGAAATACCAGCACCGCAAGCCCGGGGTAATACCCCTGCTGCGCGGCGGCTTCAAACACAAAGGCAGACACAAAGCACAGCAGCCCCAGCACCAGCGTGCCAATGCAGCCAAAGCCGCAGGCGGCTTTCCAATGGGCGGCTAGGGTCTGCTTTGCCCGGGGCAGCCACTGAGAGGGGTCGTTCTGCAAGCTGCGCAGGGCACAGTCTGCCAGCAGCACCATGGCAGGGCCGGTCAGCAGACCGGTGACCGCGCTGCACACCACCGTAATCGGCAGCGAGAACAGGGTAACCCCCAGCGAGACCCCCAGCGCAGCGGGCAGGCAGAGCACGCAGACCATCAGGTTCGTGCCCAGCAGCTGGCCGAGGTCGCGGCCGACCATCTGGCAAAAGCGTGCAAAGCCTTTTTTCTCCGGCTCGTTTGGGCCTACGCCGTGGCCGTCCCGCCCATAAAGGGCATTGTAGATGCTCATTTTACTTCACCTCGGTGCCAAAGGCTTCGATCTGGGTCAGCGCCGGGAAGGGGGAAGTCCCCTCGGCCTGAATCAGATCCTTCAGCACAAGGCTGCGCACCCGCTTGGGCTCAAAGGCCACGCTCTGGGGCTTGGCGCTTTTCACCAGCGGGATGTCCAACCTGCTGCCGTCGGAAAATTCCACCGTGGCCTTGACCCAGTAGTTGTCGTGGGGAAAATCTGCCCGCTCGGTGATGCGCAGCTCATCCAGCAGTACTTCCCGGCCAAAATCCAGCGTCAGGGCTGCGTTCGGGTCGCGGTTGATGCCCCAGCTCTGATAGGGGTACTCGCCGTGGGCGCTGTTTTCAAAAATGCCGTCGATGGCGTTGCGGGCGGCAAACACCGCCTCGCCGCGCGTTTCTACGTTGGCGCTGGCGTGGGGGTAAAAGCCGGTGTCGCCGTGCTCGTCATAGCAGTTAAAGGCCAGATTCCGCCGGGCGGCAATCTCCTCCGGCAGCGCCAGCCGTGCCCGGATGACATGACGGCTGCCTACAAAGCTCTTGGGCGAATAGGTGATGGCCTGCTCCCCGAAGGGAATGTGGAAATTGATCTCCCGCTTGACCACATACACAAGGGCTTCGGGCATGGTGTCCTCGAACTGGATGACGCAGTACTGCCCGGGATGGTCGATCTCCAGCGCCACCCGGTCGCCGGGCTTGTAGCAGTTGGTGTAAACAAGGGATACGGCGGTGTCAGCGTCACAGGTCATCAGGGTGTGGCCGGCTTCGTCCAGAATTTTCAGCTTGATGGTCTCCATGGCAGTTCTCCTTAGTACAGTTCGAGGTTCAGCATTTTTTGGAAATGCAGGGTGATCTTATAGATTGTTTCCGGCCATGCGGTGCGCAGGCGCGGGTCGGTGATGGGCACCGGCGTAACAGCAGCCGTTACGGCACCCGGGTCAAACCGAATGCCGCCCAGTGTGCCCACCGCAAAGCCATCCGCAGCGGGGACAGGCTGTTGCTCGGTGAGCAAGGTCAGCTCCACCGTGCCGGGATAGTCTGTTTCGTCCCGCAGGGTGACGCCCTGTTCACTGACCGATACGCTGCGGCGGTAGGTGGTAAGCCCCGGGATGGGAGGGTACGCGCCCGCCAGTTCGCCGGTGATGCTGTTTTCTGCGGTGCACACCTCCCGGGCAGCGTATTCCGCGCCCGGCAGCTGCTGCACGCCGTCAAAGGTAGGCAGATTGTGCCATGCGCTCTGCATCGTCCAGATCTCATACCGCTGGGGGCTGAAGGTCTTTTTGGTGTAGCTCTCCACTCCGATATCGATCAGGAACGTTCTGCCGTCCTTGTATACAGTAATGCTGCCGGTATCGTTGTGATTGTGGCTGTCGCCGTTGGAGCCGAACTTTGCACCCAGCACCCAGCTACCCTGCCGCGCGGCATAGACGCCCACGCTGGGATACCACACCGTTAAATGGTGCCGGGGCGCTGCGGAGTAGGTCATCATTTCTTCTTCTGCAAAGGCGGTGGTCAGCCGGTACCACAGGTTGATGTGGGTGCTGCCGTCCGGGTTCTGCAAATGGTCGGGGTCGGCATCGGCGCGGAAGTCTGCCGCCGCAAGGGCTTGCAAAGCATCGCTGCCCACAGCCTGCCCAAAACGGTATTCCCGCGCACCGCACCGCCCGGCAAGGGGGCTGCAATCGCCAAAGTTCAGGTAGTAAGGGCCTTCCACATGGACGTTGCAGATGTACTCTGCAATGTTTTTGATCTTAGGCTCATGGAACAGGGGAGAGAAGGCCTCCGGCACAATGCTGGACAAAATTTCAAGGCAGCCCCACAGGGTCAGCCCGGCGTGGCGGTAATACTGCGCACCCTCGTTGCAGCAGCCGTCCGCGCCGTAGTCCTTTAAAAAGCAGTCGAGACTGTACGCTGCCTGTTTGACGGCAGCGTTTCGCTGCTGCTGCGTGGTGGGCAGCAGAAAAACGGTGAGCAGCACATTCTGGGTGCACCAGCTCGTCCAGTTGCACATAGGCTCTTCGCCGTTGCCCATCCACCAGAAGTGGCTTGTAAAATAGGGCGTCAGGATGCGGGCGTCCAGCTCCTGCTCCATCCGCGCCGTGATGCCCGGCGCGGCAGTATCCAGCTCGTCCGGCAGTAAGTATCGGGCCAGCGCCAGCAGCGCGCCGGTCTCGGCGGCAAATAAATCTACGATGGGGCGGGTGGTGTCCGGCAGGGGCAGCTGCGGAGTGTCCCGGATGTAGCTGTTGTGGGCGGGCAGCTGCCATGCGCTTTCCTCACAGATCGCCCATACGGTATCTGCAATGGCATCCAGAAAGCGCCCTTTGTGCTCCACACACTCGGCACTTACCAACGCGCACAGCCGCGCCCGGCGGGAGAAGTAAGCCGTCTCCCATGGGGTGCGCCGCCCGGTGTGGGTGAAATCCAGCCAGAGCGAGAGCGGCAGGGGCGCAATGGGCGTTTGCAGCGCGGCTTCCCCCGCCTGCAAAAAGCGCTGCTTTGCCCGCAGGGGCAGCCCCTGCCATGCGGTGTGCTCTTTGACAGGGGGAAAGGGCCGGTAATCGGGAAGAAATTCCGGCAGATGAGCAAGCTGTTCCTGTATCATAAAAGCCTCCGATTTTAAATACTTTGCTGGTATTCCCGCGGGCTGAGCCCCGTGACCTTTTTGAACACCTTGGAAAAATAGAAAGCGCTCTCGTACCCCAGTTTCTCAGCGATCTCGTATACTTTCAAATCGCCCTGTTCCAGCATCTCCTTCGCCGCAGCGATGCGGGTCTCGGTAATGTACTCTACAAAGCCGCTGTCGCCGTATTTACCAAACAGCTGGCTGAGGTAGTTGGGCGAAAAATTGAATACAGCCGCCACATCGGCCAGCGTCAGTTTTTCCGAAAGATGATTCTTAACATACTCCTGCACCTGTGCCACCACCTGCATCTTCCCGGCGGTGGCGTCGCCCTCGTTGACCTCCACGAACTGGATGGGCTGCTCCACCGTGAGCAGGGGCTGCAAATGGGCGTTTTCCCGGCAGCAGCGTGCCAGCCCCAGCAGGGAGCCGGTGGGACGACCTACCGCCCAGAGCAGCCGTACCGTGAAATAGTTGTATAGAATTTGGCTGGCGCGTTCCAGCAGCGGGCGCAGCACCGTCCGGTAGTTCTGGCACTGGGCATCGGTCAGGCAGAACAGCACATTGCAGCGCATGGCATCCGCCCCGGTCACATAGCAGGGCAGGTAGTTTTGCAGGGTGGTCTCCAGCATCCGCCCGCAGGAAAAACTCAGCTTCAGCTGCTGGGCGGGGGTAAGGGCGGTGTTGGCGATGATCTCGCAGCTGGCTACAAGGTAGGCGTCGCTTGCAAGGTTCAGCTCCATGTGTTGCAAAGGCTGCTCCAATGCGGCTTCGTCCGGGAACAGCCCGGCGTACAGCCGCACGAAAAAACGCTCCTGATAGCTGCGCACACTCTCAGCAAGGTTTTCCTGTGCCGACAATTCGCCCAGCAAAGCGCGCTCCTTTTTTACCTTTTCGGCGGCCTTGGCAAGGGCGGTTTGCAGGTTCTCGGGGGTCAGGTCCAGTTTGACCAGATAATCCACCACCCCGGCACCCATGGCCTGCTTGATGTAATCAAATTCTTCAAAGCTGGTCAGCATGATAAAGGCGGGCAGGGCGCTGCGTTCCCGGCAGGTGCGGGCAAGGGTAAGCCCGTCCATCACCGGCATTTTTACGTCGGCAATGACGATATCCGGCTTCTCCCGCTCAATGAGTTCCAGCGCCAGCTTGCCGTTGCGGGCGGTGCCGCAGACGGTATAGCCCAGCTTTTCCCATTCCAGCATCCCCTGCAGGCCGATGAGCACCAGCGGCTCATCATCCACCAGTAATATCCGCAGCATGGCTGTCTCCTTTCTGTTGATAGGGCAGCCGGATGGTGACCTCGGTGCCCACGTCCTCTTCGCTTTCAATGGTCAGGCCGTAACCCTCGCCAAAGGAATACCGGATGCGGCGGTTCACGTTCCACAGGCCGACATGACGGAACTTTTCAGCCTTTTCGGCACCCTCGGCGGGCTCGTCCAGAAGATGCGCCACCTGCTCCGGCGGCATGCCCACGCCGTCATCGGTAATGCGCAGCAGTACGTCTCCGGTATCCGAGTCGGTGGAGATATCCAGCAGCACGCTGCCGTGGCCGCCCTTGGGCTCCAGCCCGTGGAAGATGGCGTTTTCCACCAGCGGCTGCAAGGTGAACCGGGGAATCATGCAGTCCCGGCAAAGGGTCTCGCTTTCAATGCGGGAGACCTCAATCTCTAAGTCGCCGCCGTAGCGGTACTGCTGGATGGTAAAGTAATCGTTGAGCAGCGCCAGCTCCTCCTGCAAAGGTACCAGCTTCTGGGTACCCTTGGAGATGCTCTTAGTCAGCCGCGCAAAGGCGGTGACCATCTCGGCAATGCCGGGCGCGTGCTGGATGGTAGCCATCCAGCGGATGCTGTTGAGGGTGTTGTAGATAAAGTGCGGGTTCACCTCGTTTTGCAGCATCCGGTATTCCAGCTCCTGCTTGCGACGTTCGTCCTCCACCCGGCGGGTCATCAGGCTGTCCACGTTTTCAGCCAGCTGGTTGATGCCCCGGCCGATGTCGCCCAGCTCGTTGTTCCACTCCACCGTGCGGTCCGGGGCAAAGTTGCCGCTGCCCACGGTCTCGATGCGCTTTTGCAGCGCCTCCACCGGGCGGGTAATGACCCACTCCAGCCAGTGCTGCATCAAAAAGCTCAGTCCCCAGATGATGGCAATGCCAAGGGTGATGAGCCACAGGTACACGCCGTAGTGCAGCAAAAAGGTATTTGCGGGCAAAAGCTGCACCAGCGCCGCGCTGCGGCCGTTCAGTGTTACCTTGACTACATAATACTTCTGGCCGTCCAGCTGCACCTTGCCCTGCCATGCGGTCTGCTCTGTCACGCCGTTATTGCTGCCGGTGCGCAGGGTGTAGTCCACCTCCCGCAGCGGATTTTCAATCTCGGTCAGGCTGCCGTTTTCGATCTGCCACAGGCGGCTGCCCATCTCCCAGTACAGGGCGCTGCCGTCGGTCAGGTTGTAGCCCGCAGCCGGGTCGGTGATAATGGCGGTGTCCAGCGCAAGGTAGGTGCTGCCCCGGTGCAAGGTGCCCTTGCCGCAGCGGACAGGCTGGCTGAGGGCGATGCAGTCCGGACTGCCGGGCAGCAGCGGGTCGGTGGTGAACTGCATCCCGTACCCCTTGGGGAGAAACTGCTTTATACTGGTGCGGTTGAGCGCCGCCGAGGAGTTCAGCGTGCCGAACTGCAAATGCCGGTCGTTTTCATTGGTAATAAAAAAGCGGAGGATATGGCTGTACAGGGTGCTGGAATAGTATTTTTCCTGCACGGCTTCGTAGGCGGCAATGGTCTGGGTGCCGTTGATATTTTCCTGCGAGATGTACCGCCGCACGGTGCTGTCAATGGAAGCCCAGTTCAAAAGAGCATCGGCGCTTTCCAGACTGGTCTCGATGGAGGTAGCCACCAGCCGCAGGTTGAACTCTGCCGCCTGCAGGGAGTTGGCGCGCACATATTGGTTGGAGAGGGTGAACAGCGCCGCGCCCACGGCCAGCGAGGTAAGGATGGTAAAAAAGCGCATCCCCCACACGATCTGCCGCCGCAGCGGGAAACGATGGCTGTTCTTCATAGCGGAGCCTCCTTTCCGGTAATATTTTGCATTCTTTCCTTTATACAGTACTGATTCCGGCGCGGTTTGTCAACGACTTTTTTCATGAAAATTGTGTACTTTATACGCTTTTTTCTTGTGCTACGGATGTAAACTGTGCAAGAGAACAAGAAAGTGCAGACTCCAGTGTAAGAAAGTACATCTTTTTTTAAAAGATACAGAAAAACTGCAACTCTTCCCGGAATTTTTCCATTCCGGTTTTTGCGTTTGTGCGGTATCCTAGTGTCAACAAAAGCGAGCGGCTCCCCGGCACGGGGGAGGCCGCTGCACAGAACAAACACACTGCCCTGAAGGAGGACACACTTATGAAAAAGATCTCTCGTCGTTCGTTCCTTACCGCTGCCGCTGCCTGCGGCGCTGCTGCTGCTCTGAGCGCCTGCGGCGGCTCTTCCGCAAGCTCCACCGCTGCTTCCTCCACTGCCGGTTCCACCGCTGCATCCGCAGCAGCAGGCCCTGTTACCCTGCAGTGGTCGGTGTGGGATAAGGAGTCCACCCCCTACTGGCAGGCCATGGCCGACGGCTACATGGCAAGCCACAAGGACGTGACCATCGAGATGGTGGATCTGGGCTCCAGCGATTACATGACCGTTCTGGCTACCCAGCTGGCCGGCAGCGCCGATCTGGATGTCGTGACCGTCAAGGATATCCCCGGCTACGCAAACCTGATCAATCTGGACTACCTCAAGCCCCTGAACGAGGTGCTGACCCGCGACACCGGCGATTTCAACGGCACCATCGAGCAGCTGACCACCGACGACGGCAACTTCTACGCCGTGCCCTTCCGCAGCGACTTCTGGGTGCTGTACTACAACAAGGATCTGTTCGATAAGGCCGGTGTGGAGTATCCCTCCAATGACCTGACGATGGAAGATTACGATGCTCTGGCACGCAAGATGACCAGCGGCTCCGGCGACACCAAGGTCTATGGCTGCCACTACCACACCTGGCGCTCCGCCGCTTCTCTGTTCTCCATTCTGGACGGCAAGAACACCATCATCGACGGCAAATACGACTTCATGAAGCCCACCTACGATATGGTCATTGCCCAGCAGAAGGACGGCATCTGCATGGACTACGGCTACCTCAAGACCTCTTCTCTGCACTACTCCGCAGCCTTTGAGAACCAGCAGTGCGCAATGGTCAACATGGGCAGCTGGTTCATTTCCACGCTGGAAGCTTACATGAAGGATGCCGAGACCAAGTTCAACTGGGGCATCGTCAAGTATCCGCACCCCGCCGGTGCAGAGGCTGGTTCTACGCTGGGCACTGTGACCAGTCTGGCCATCAACGCCGATTCTCCCAAGGCAGAGACCGCTGCCGACTTCATCAACTGGTGTGTCTCCGAGGAGGGCGCACAGGCCATTGCCAAGACCGGCACCTTCCCGGCCTGCGGCTCCGCTGCTACCGCCGAGATCATCAAGTCCACCGAAGGCTTCCCCGAGGACAGCAACTCTGTGGATGCACTGACCACCAGCAACGTTTATCTGGAGATGCCCTACACCCAGTACGCATCTGATATCGAGACCATTCTGAACGCCGAGCACGATGCCATTATGACCATGAGCGAGACCGTGGACGAGGGCATCCAGAACATGAACGATCAGGTTCCCGCAGTTCTCGGCTGATAAAGCGTTTTCCGCAATGGTTTGCGGTTCTCCTTCTTCATTGTTTTCGATCCCCATTCATTTTCCGATGACGAGCATCGGAAAAAAGCCCTGTCCGAGCGGGGCGGGTATGCAAAGCGCCCGCTCCGCTCATTTTTTGGAAAAGCTGTTATACTTCCGGGAAAGGAGGCTCTTTTATGGCGAGTGCTGCTGTCCAGAATAAAACTCCCCGTAAAGTGCTAAAAAAATCGACCCGCGATTCCCTGATCGCGTATTCCTTCATTGCGCCAAACTTCATTGGCTTCTGCGTGTTTACGCTGGTGCCCATGGTGTTTGCCATTGCGCTGGCCTTCTGCGCATGGGACGGCCGCCACGCCATTGAATTTGTCGGCCTGAAAAACTTTGTAAAGCTCTTCACCACCGATAAAATTTTTCAGGCGGCGCTGAAAAACACCGTCGTCTATGTCATCGGTACCGTGCCGCTTACGCTGGCCTGCTCGCTGGCCATGGCTGTGCTGCTGAACCAGAACGTGAAGCTGCGCAACTTCTTCCGCACCGTGGCGTTCTTCCCCTACGTTGCCTCGCTGGTGGCGGTGGCAGCGGTGTGGAACATGATCTTCAACCCCTCCATGGGCCCCATCAACATGATCCTGAACCAGTTCTTTGGCGTGGCGGTGGAAAACCTGCCCCGCTGGGCTGCCGGTAAGGACACCGCTATGATCACGGTCATCCTGTTCAGCGTGTGGAAGAACATGGGCTACTACATGGTCATCTATCTGGCAGGCCTGCAGGGCTGCAACCCGGATCTGAACGAAGCCGCCGAGCTGGACGGTGCAAACCGCTGGCAGCAGTTCTGGCACATCACCCTGCCGCAGCTGCGCCCCACCACCTTCTTTGTGGTCATCATGCTCACCATCTCCGGCTTCAAGGTCTACGACCAGATGTACATGATCACGCAGGGCGGCCCCGGCACTGCTACCATGACGCTGGTGTACTACATCTATAATGTGGCCTTCGTCAATACTCCGAAATACGGCTACGCAAGTGCAATTTCCATGGTGCTGTTCGTACTGGTGCTGATCGTTACCATCATCCAGTTCCGCGGCTCCAAGGGCGAGAACTGAGAAAGGAGGAAGAACTGTGTCTGCTGCTATTATCAAGACCGAAGCCTCTCAGAAGCGCCGCAATTTCATCTCCAAGTTCCTGATCTATTTCTTCCTCATCGTCATCACAGCTTGTATGCTGCTGCCCTTTTTGTGGATGCTGTCCTCCTCCTTTAAGCTGAATAAGGACGTGTTCGGCTTCCCCATCCAGTGGATCCCCAAAAATCCCCGCTGGCAGAACTATGTGGACATCTGGACCCAGATCCCGCTGCTGACCTTTGTGAAAAACACGGTCAAGATCACCGTGGTGGTCACCCTGTTGCAGCTGTTCACTTCCTCCTTTGCAGCCTACGCCTTTGCCAAGATGCAGTTCAAGGGCAAAAACGCGCTCTTCCTCGGCTACATTGCCACCATCGCAGTGCCTTGGCAGGCCTACATGGTGCCCCAGTTCATGATGATGAGCTCGTGGCATTTGAACAACACCCATCTGGCCATTATGTGCCTGCAGGCCTTCAGCGCCTTCGGCGTGTTCCTGATGAAGCAGTTCTACGAGGGCGTGCCCACCGAGCTGTGTGAGGCTGCCCGCATTGATGGCCTGAGCGAGTACGGCATCTGGTGGCACATCATGCTGCCCCTCAGCCTGCCCGCCCTGTCCACCCTGACCATCTTCACCTTCGTGAACACCTGGAACGACTTCCTTGGCCCCCTGATCTACCTGACCAAGACCGAGCTCAAGACCATCCAGATCGGTCTGCGTATGTTCATCACCCAGTATTCCGCAGAGTACGGCCTGATCATGGCGGCCTCTGTGGTGGCACTGATCCCGGTGCTGATCGTGTTCCTCTCCCTGCAGAAGTATTTTGTGCAGGGCGTGGCATCCACCGGCATCAAGGGCTAAACAAATCACCCGTAAGCGGGGCGTGGGCAGTACCCGCGCCCCGCATTTTTTGCAGAAATAGAGAGAAAGTGTTATGTTATATCCTGAACAGAATGAAGCGCGCTTGAAGCTGAGCCTTGACGGCACATGGGCGTTTGCGCTGGGCAGCTGCGTGGAAGACCAGTTCGATCCCGCAAAGCCCCTGCCGGATGCCCAGCCCATCGCCGTGCCCGCCAGCTACAACGACCAGAACGACCAGACCACCGCCCTGCGCCGCCACTACGGCTGGGCATGGTATCAGCGCAAAGTTACCCTGCCCACTTTCTGCGCCGGGCAGCGGGTGGTGCTGCGGTTCGGCTCGGTGACCCACACGGCAAACGTCTGGCTGAACGGCCAGCTTATCGCACAGCACAAGGGCGGCTTTACCCCCTTTGAAGCAGACGTTACCGCCCTGCTGCACCCCGGCGAGACGGTGCTGCTGACCGTCGCCTGCGACAACCGGGTAAACCACAGCACCCTGCCTGTGGGCAACGAGGACGGACAACTGGCCTTCTTTGGATCGGACAACGCGGGCATCCCCAGTGTGGAGGCTGCCAAGCGCGCCGCCGCACCCCAGAACCGCCCCAACTTTGACTTTTTCAACTATGCGGGCATCCACCGACCAGTGTGGCTCTACACCACCCCCAAAGAGTATATCGAGGATGTGACCGTAGTGCCCGCCGTGGACGGCACGGTGCAGTACGCGGTCAAAACCACCGGCAGCGCGCCTGTCCATGTCATGGTGCTGGATGCGGACGGCAACGCCGTTGCAAGCGCCGAGGGTGTAGAAGGTACCCTGACCATTCCGGAGGTGCATCTCTGGGAGCCCAGACCCGGCACGCCCTACCTGTACACCCTGCACATCACCTGCGGGGCAGACGTCTACGATCAGACCTTTGGCGTGCGCAGCATTGAGGTGCGGGGCACACAGGTGCTTTTGAACGGAAAACCGCTCTATTTCAAGGGCTTTTGCAAGCACGAGGACTTTACCGCCCACGGCCGCGGCTTTGACCCGGTGCTGAACGTGAAGGACGTGAATCTGATCCACTGGGCAAACGCCAACGCGGTGCGTACCAGCCACTACCCCTACGCTGAGGAGTTCTACGACCTGTGCGACCGGGAGGGCATTCTGGTCATGGACGAGACCCCGGCGGTGGGCATCGGCGGCGGGGCAGCGGTGAACCCCTATAAGGAATACCCCCTTGCGGAGCATCACCGGCAGGTGCTTGCCGAGATGATTCATCGGGACAAAAACCACCCCTGCGTGGTGCTGTGGAGCCTTGGCAACGAGCCGGATCTGGAGCACTTCCCGCAGGATGCCTACGACTACTGGCACCCGCTGTATGAGCTGGCGCACCAGCTGGACCCGCAGGACCGCCCGGTCACCCTCGTCTGCTGCCAGAACGACTACACCAAGGATATCACCACCCGCACCATGGATATCGTCTGCATCAACCGCTACTACGGCTGGTACAACCTTTCCGGCGACATGGACGCTGCCTGCTACGGCTTGAATCAGGAGCTGGATTTCTGGGCAGAGCAGCACAAGCCCGTGATGATGAGCGAGTACGGTGCGGACACCGTGGCAGGGCTGCACACCGCCGGAGCCGAGATGTTCAGTGAGGAGTTTCAGGTGGAGTTCTACCGCCGTCTGGATGCAGAGTTTGACAAGCGCCCGTGGTTTGTGGGAGAATTTGTCTGGAACTTTGCAGACTACGACACCGTGCAGGGCCCCATGCGGGTGGACGGCAACAAAAAGGGCCTGTTCACCCGGGACCGCCGCCCCAAGCTGGGTATGCACTTTCTGCGCCAGCGGTGGGCAGAGATACCTACGTTTGGATTTAAGGAGTAATCATGATGAAAACCTACCAGAACCACGCTATGACCGACGCCGAGGCACGGCAGGCACTGGCCGATGCCTGCAAACAGGTGGAGACCAATCTGCCCCTGTACACCTACCAGTGCCAGAACCATTCCAGCGTGAACAATATCTACCCCGGCTGTGCCAATAACCAGTGGACCTGCGGCTTCTGGCCGGGGGAAATCTGGCTGGCCTACGAAGCCACCGGGGAGGAAAAATTCAAGACCGCCGCCCTCATTCAAGTGGACAGCTTTGCGGACCGCATTGCCCGCAAGGTGGAGGTTGACCACCACGATATGGGCTTTTTGTACAGCCCCACCTGCGTGGCAGCATGGAAGCTGGTGGGCAGTGAAAAGGGCAAAAACGCCGCCATTGCCGCCGCCGACCAGCTGCTGACCCGCTACCAGCCCAGCGGCCGCTTCTTGCAGGCATGGGGCACTATGGATGACCCCGGCAACTACCGCTATATCATTGACTGTATGCTCAACGTGCCGCTGCTGTACTGGGCAGCGCAGGTGACCGGCAGCGACCACTACCGCGAGATCGCCGCCGCCCACACCGCCACTACGCTGGCAAACTCCTTCCGGCCGGACGGCAGCACCTACCACACCTTCTTTATGAACCCGGACGGCACCCCCAAGGGCGGCCGCACCTGTCAGGGCTATAAGGATGACAGCTTCTGGGCACGGGGACAGGCGTGGGGCGTGTACGGCAGCGCCATTGGCTACACCTACACCCACGATGAAAAGTTTTTGGATGTGTTCCGCAAAGCGCTGGCGTTTTACCTTTCCCGCCTGCCGGAGGATATGATCCCCTGCTGGGATATGCTCTTTGCCCCGGAAAGCGGCGAACCCCGGGATTCCTCCTCCGCTGCCATCGTGGCCTGTGGATTGCTGGAAGCGGCAAAGTATGTGGACGAAACAGAAGCTGCCCAGTGGCGCACACTGGCACGGCAGATGCTGGCCAGCCTTGCCGCAAATTATGCGGTAAAGCCTGGTACCCTCGGCTCCGGCCAGCTGCTGCACGGCACTTACAGCAAAAAGAGCCCCTACAACACCTGCACCCCGGAGGGCGTGGATGAATGTACGAGCTGGGGCGATTATTTTTACATGGAGGCGCTGACCCGCCTGACCAAAGACTGGGAGATGTACTGGTGATGAACTTGCAGACCAAAGCGGATTTTACCGCACTGATGCACAAATTTCTCGACCCGCTCAAGCCTTATTATTCCGCAGGCTGCGCCCGGCTGCATCTGGGCGAGACGGGTGTGACCTACAACCAAAATGCCATTGAGCTGGAAGCCTTCAGCCGCCCGCTGTGGGCGCTGGTGCCCTTCTGGGTGGGCGGCGGCTCTGACCCGGAGTTTGAAAAAATCTACCGCAAGGGTCTTGCCGCCGGTACCGACCCGGAAAACCCCGAATACTGGGGCACCACCGGGGAGTACGACCAGTGTTATGTGGAGATGGCGGCTATTGCCTGCGGCATCCTCACCGCACCGGAAAAGCTGTGGACCCCGCTTTCTGACACCGAAAAACAGAACCTTGCCGCATGGCTGGGGCAGATCAACGCCCACACCATCCCGGACTGCAACTGGCAGTTTTTCCGCATCCTTGTAAACCTTGCCCTGAAAAGCGTGGGGATGCCTTACAGCCCGGAACTGCTGGAGGACGGTCTTTGCAAAATTGACAGCTATTACAGCGGCGACGGCTGGTCCACCGATGGTGCCTCTGTACAAAAGGATTACTACATCCCGTGGGCCATCCAGTATTACGGGCTGCTCTACTCTAAATTTGCCGCAGATACCGACCCCCGGCGTGCTGCCCTTTACCGCCAGCGCGCCCAGCTGTTCGCGCAGCAGTTCGTCTACTGGTTCGATGCCAACGGTGCAGCGCTGCCCTTTGGCCGCAGCCTGACCTACCGCTTTGCTCAGAACAGCTTCTGGGCGGCCTGCATCTGGGCAGGGCTGGAACCGCTGCCCCTGCCGGTGATGAAAGGGCTCATCGTCCGCAACTTCAACTGGTGGCTGGGGCAGAAAATGTTCGACCGGGACGGCATCCTGACCATCGGCTACTGCTACCCGCAGATGTACATGGCCGAGCGGTACAACGCCCCCGGCAGCCCCTACTGGGGCATGAAGAGCTTTTTGCTGCTTGCTTTGCCGGATGACCACCCCTTCTGGTCTGCCGAAGCCGCGCCCATGCCCGCATTGGAGCGGCTCAAGCCCATGCCATACGCCAATATGCTGGTGCAGCGCCGGGCGGGGCGGGTAACGGCCTATGCCGCCGGTGTCAACGAGGGGCACGGCCACGGACAGTTCCCGGAAAAGTACGCAAAATTTGCCTACGATACCCGCTTTGGCTTCTGCGCCTCCCGCAGCCGGGAGGTGCTCAATCAGGCGGCTCCCGACAGTATGCTGGCCTTTGTCATCGACGACAACGTGTTTGTGCGCAAGGTGAGCAAAACGTGGGAAATTGAAGCCGGGGCTGTGACTGCGCAGTGGTCGCCCTTCCCCGGCATTGAGGTGACCACTACCATCACCCCCACGGCCACCGGCCACCGCCGCCATCATGAGATTGACAGCAGTTTCGACTGCGAAGCCTACGACTGCGGTTTTGCCGTGCCCAATTTTGCACCGGGCTATGCCGAAAGTGTGGAAAACGATACCGCCGAAGCCCATTGCGACACCCTGCGCTGCACCGTGCGCGGCAGGGGAGAGGCAGTGGTCATCGGCTGCGACCCCAACACCAGCCTGTATTTTACCAACGTCCATCTGCCCGCCGTGAAGTACCATATCCCCAAGGGGCACACGGTGTTGGACACCGAGATCCTTGACGAAGCGGACTGATGCCGTTTCTCTCCAGAAAAACAGTCGTTTTGTGCGGCTGTTTTTCTTATATCCTGTGCTATAATAAAAGCAGAAAATGCTGCGAGGTGACATTTATGCCGTTAAATCATCCCATTACCTCGGCGCTTCTGGCCGACCCGGAAATTTTCCAGCAGAACCGTCTGCCCTTCCATGCCCACTTTGCCGACCAGAGCAGCCCCGAACTGCCCCTGACCGTCAGCTTGGACGGCGAGTGGAACTTTCGCTATGCGGAAAACCTGACCGCACCCTTTACGGACTGGGATACCCTGACTGTGCCCGGCTTTATCCAGATGCAGAGCCTGCAAAAGCCCGGCCAGCCCTACGGCACGCCCCATTACGTCAACACCCAGTACCCGTGGGACGGCCACGAAAAGCTGCACCCCGGCCAGATTCCGCAGGATTATAACCCCATTGGAGAGTACCAGCGTAGTTTCACCCTGCCGGAAAGCTGGGCAAGCTGCTACCTGCGTCTGAACGGTGCCGACAGTGCCGCCGCCGTCTGGTGCAACGGCGTTTACATCGGCTACACCGAGGACACCTTCACCCCCGCTGAATTTGACATGACCGCCGCCGTCCACCCCGGCGAAAATACCCTGACGGTGCAGGTGTACCGTTTCTCCTCCGGCAGCTGGCTGGAAGATCAGGATTTCTGGCGCATGAGCGGCTTATTCCGCTCCGTGGAGCTGTTCACAAAGCACGAACTGCATCTGGAAGATGTCTTTGTAAAGCAAGATTTTGCCCCGGATTTTTCCAGCGCCACTGTTACCTTTGATTGCAAGGTCAGCGGCGCGGGAACCATCTCGGTGGTATTTGACGGCGAGGAGCAGTCCGCTGAGGTGGGGGAACCTGCCGAGTACGACAGCGGCGTGGTGTTCGGCAAGGGTGAGGCCGACCCGGACGTGGAAGAGGACGTGCAGGACGTTTCCTTTACCTTTGCGGTGACAAATCCAACCCTGTGGAGCGCCGAGCAGCCGAACCTGTACGAGGCAGAAATCGCCCTGCTGCGCGAGGGCGCTCTGGTGGAGCGCACCGGCCTGAAAGTCGGCTTGCGTAAGTTTGAACTGAAAGACCGCCAGATGCTTTTGAACGGCCAGCGCATCGTGTTCAAGGGCGTCAACCGCCACGAGTGGAGCTGCCGCACCGGCCGCACCGTCAGCCGGGAAGAGATGCTGTGGGATGTAAAGAACCTCAAGGCCCACAACGTCAATGCCGTGCGCACCAGCCACTACCCGGATGACCCCTATTTTTTGCAGCTCTGCGATGAATATGGCCTGTACGTCATCGGGGAGACGAATCTGGAGACCCACGGCACATGGCAGAAGCTGGGCGCGGACGGCTCGGACGAGTGGACGCTGCCCGGTGCGCGCCCGGAGTGGCGGGAGAATGTGCTTGCCCGCGCCGAAGCCATGCTGGAACGGGACAAAAACCACCCGGCCATCCTCATTTGGTCTTGCGGCAACGAGAGCCACGGCGGCAAGACCCTGTGGGAGATGAGCGAGTATTTCCGCAACACCGACCCCAGCCGCCTTGTGCACTACGAGGGCATTTTCTGGAACCGGGAGTACCCCGCCACCTCCGATATGGAAAGCCAGATGTACACCCCGGTGGCAGACATCAAAAAGTTTCTGGCAGAGCACCCGGAAAAGCCCTTTATCATGTGCGAGTACAGCCACGCCATGGGTAACAGCTGCGGCGGCATCACCGACTACACCGAGTATGCCTACGAAGAGCCCCTGTATCAGGGCGGGTTTATCTGGGAGTACATGGACCACGGCATTGCAGTGACAAGCCCGGACGGCAAGCCCGGCTTTGCCTATGGCGGCGACTTCGGCGACCGCCCCACCGACCGGGAATTCTGCGTGGACGGCCTTGTGCTGCCCGACCGCCGTAACACCCCCAAAATGGACGCCGTCAAGGCGGCCTACGCACCGCTGAAGATCACCCTGACCGACACGGAAGCCGTGATTGAAAACCGGAATCTCTTTACCGACCTGAACGCCTACGACCTTGTGTTTGCGTCCTCGGTCAACGGCAAGCCGGAGCGCCGGGCGGTGCTGCGGGCAGACTGTGCACCCGGCGAAACGGTGCATCTGCTGTTCCCCTTTGCCTTGCCGGAGACAGGGCTTGCCTGCATGACCGTTACCGCTATCCAGCGGGCTGCAAAGCCCGGCATCCCGGCGGGCTATGAAGCTGCCTTTGGGCAGGTATGGCACAACTACGCCGCCGCCCGGCTGACCCTGCCCGCCCCGCAGCTGGTGGAGATGGACTGCAACATCGGCGTGAAGGGCAAGGGCTTCGAGTACATCTTTGGCCGCGGCAAGGGCCTTGTGTCCATCCGCTACAACGGTGTGCAGCTGTTGGACGATACCGTGCGCCCCAACTTCTGGCGTGCGCCCACCAACAACGACGAGGGCTGCGCAGAGCCGTTTGCATTTGCCTTCTGGAAAACCGCCGGTCTCTACGCCCGGTGCGATAACCTGACTGCCGAAGCAAAGGATGAGTTCGTCATCGTCCGCGCAAACTACACCCTGCCAGATGGGCAGACGCTTCCCATTGATTTTGCCATTGACGGCGCAGGCCGCTGCGACATCACCATGACATGGCAGGGCGCGCGCACTGAGTTGCCGGAGTTCGGCTTGATCTTCCCGCTGCGCCGGGAACTGACTGAGGTATCCTATCTCGGTCTTGGCCCCCGGGAGACCACCGCCGACCGCACCGCAGGCGGCAAAATGGGCGCTTGGAGCTACAATGTCCGGCAGGACTTTGCCCAGAACACCCCCGTCTACCCGCAGGAGTGCGGCAGCCGTACCGGCGTGTACCGCGCAGCGGTCACCGGCAGCGGATTGAACATAGGCATCGGCTTTGCAGGGGACAGCATGACCTTCTCGGCACTGCCCTATACGCCCCATGAGCTGGAAAATGCCCGCCATCTTTATGAGCTGCCCCGGGACGACAATAAGACGGTTGTCCGTTGCGCTGCCTTCCAGCGCGGTGTTGGCGGCGACAATAGCTGGGGCGCAAAGCCCCATGCAGACGACTGCTTTGCGGTGGAGAAGGGAACCTCGTTCCATTTTTCGATTCAAAAATAAAAATTTACTTCACTAAAGTGGTTGGGGATCATCGTGATACCTGCCCCTTTGGTCTTATTGCGAAACCGTAACGAGATAAAAATCAGTGCAACATATAAATAGTATATTGGCGATACGCAATCCAACGATGTAGCTGCTACATTAAAAAGTTGAATTGCGGTATCCATGTTGTAGCGGCAGGAAAGCAGTTTCATCATAGTAGTGTCCTCCTGGACCTGGACTTGGTTTTGGTGTGCAGCCACGCAAATCAATGCCGCCAAGTCGGTGGAGATAAAACGGCAAGGCCGCCTGCTGCCAAGCGACCTTGCCGTTTTATGCTGTATTTTGCTAAATCAGGCGGTTTTCCGCAAACTCACAGCGCCATCCACGCCGGTATAGGTGGTGCTGTATTCCAAGGCTGGTATGGACGACTACCTGCGCAGAATACGGCTGCCGGAACGGTGACGCTGCTTTTTCAACAGGGATGACATCAGCTATACCGGGCTGCATCCGAAGCTGATCTGGGAGCAAATGTGCTGCCGCCAAGAAGAAAAAGGCTGTAATTCTATAAAAAGGACGGAAAAAAGGACGGAAATCAGAGGAACCTATCAGGATTCTGTGCTCTGGTGGTCGATATCAAGAGACAAGCCGCCAACTTCACCGTGGATGGCCTTTATGTGGTAAGCGACATATTCGCGCGGATTGACACCGTAATTCTTTTTGAAGGATCGGTAAAAGGCGTTATAATCAGAAAAACCGCATTTGGCCGGGATGGAAGAGATCGGCTCTTTTTTCATGAGCAGCCGTTTGGCTTCCAGCAGCCGCTGCTGGATGACATACTGGTAAAAGCTGATCTGCATATTCTGCTTGAACATGTGGGAAAAATTGTATTTATCAATGAAAAGCGCCTTTGCCACCGTGTCCAGTGAAAGATCGCCGCTGAGGTTCAGATCGATATAATGCAGGGCGTTGCTCAGGACGCTTGGTTTCTGCGCCTTGGCAAAAACGTGCTCCCGATTATATAAGGAGCGGTTGATGCCAATGAGGATGCGGAGAATATCGGCCATGCCCTCACTGTGGTAACACAGGCTTTCCTCCCGGTAAGCGTGGGTCAGGGCTTCAAACTGCCCGAACCGGGCGCGGGAACTGTCCACGCTATCCCGAATCAAAAATGTTTTTGCATGACCCGGACGGAGAAAGTAATCGATGTCCGGGTCGATCTTTTTCATGGTATCAAAAGCCGGAGGACTGAGCCACAACACATACCGCTCATAGGGGATCTCAAAGTCCCGGAAGATGGGATGGTGCATAATGGCAGGTGGGATGATCAGCAGGTCTCCCGGTTTGAGCTGGAACATTTTGTCGTGGACAACATAATCCGCATTTCCGCTGACAAAGAGAAAAATCTCATAGAATTCATGGTAATGAGAAGCGACCGGGGGATAGCTGGCGTCCTTGTAATGGTCAATCTCAAAATCCGGCTCGGCCATGTAATGTTTATCGGTTTTGATGACTTTCACAGAAAAATACCTCCGGTCAAAAAATTCTTTTGGGCTAGTTCATCATAACACGATGTACCAATATATGCAATGTTTTGACCAATAAATGCCAATAATTTTGCAAAAAAGGTTGGATTATACCAAGAAATGCAAGGTTTTTACCAAAAAAGGCCTGTACATTACAACGTGTTTGCGCTATTTTTATTGACAGAAAGCCTGTTGCACATGGCAGAGCGGAAATGGTAGGGATCGCGCAGCCTGAAGCCCTTTCCGGAAGGGATAAATTTCACTCTGACCGACAGGAGATCAAAACCGGTTTTGTACGCAGTCAATCAAACAAAGAAAACTGGAGATGTCAATCATGATAGGAACAAGACGTATTACTCGCCGCAGCTTTCTGGCTGCTGCAGGTCTTGCTGCCGTAGGCGCAAGCCTGTCGCTCACCGGATGCAGCGGCTCGGTTTCAGACGGCCTGAGCTCCAAGCATCTGCTGGTGGCACACAGCCACAGCGAAGCGCACCCGGTCAACGTTGGACTGCAGAAGATGACGGAAGTTGCTTCTGCTGAATCCGACCTGACCTTCAGCGTTTACCCCAATGGTCAGCTGGGCGACAACGCAGCAATGATCCAGCTGGTCAAGGCCGGCGTTCTGGATATTGCAAAGGTCTCTGCTTCCAGCATGGAGCAGTTCAACAGCGCATACGCCATCTTCTCGATGCCGTATGTGTTCGAGAGCACCGAGCAGTATTTTGCCGTTATGAACCAGAGCGAAGCGGTGCAGGAGATCTTCAAGAGCACCTACGATCAGGGCTTCTTTGCCATCGGCTGGTTCGATTCCGGCTCCCGCAGCATCTACACCACCAAAGACGGCCCCTGTGAAGGCCCCGCAGACCTGAAGGGTCTGAAGATCCGCACCCAGGACAGCCCCACGTCCATTGCCATGATCCGTGCCATGGGCGGCAGTGCAACGCCCATGTCCAGCGGCGAGACCTACACCGGTCTGCAGCAGGGCATTATTGACGGCGCAGAGAACAACGAGACAGTTCTGGTGCAGGACGGTCACGGTGAGGTCTGCAAGAGCTACACCTACACCCAGCACCAGATGGTGCCCGATATCGTGATCATCTCCACCGAGACTTGGGAAAGTCTGGACGAGGCCGAGCAGAGCGCCATCATAAACGGCATGACCCAGGGCAACGAAGCACACGAGGCCGTATGGCAGGATCTGGTGCAGGAGAACATTGACGGTGCCAAGGAGATGGGCGTCCAGTTCTACACCATCGACAAGACGGCCTTTATCGAGGCTACCCAGTCCCTGCGCGACGAGTTCTGTGCCAAGAGCGCCGACAATGCCCGTTATTACGAGGACTTCCTGTCCTATGTACAGGCTTGATGAGGAGGGAAGCATACCATGTTGATCGTTAAATTCCGTGGCCTGATCGATAAGATCATTCAGGTCCTCAGCACCATTATCATGGGTGTCATGGTCATTGCTGTCTGCTGGCAGGTCATCACCCGCTACATCCTGAACAACCCCAGCACCGTGACCGAAGAAGCGCTGCGTTATCTGCTGATCTGGGTGACCATGGTGGGCGGTGCTTACGCATACGGCCGCCGCAAGCATCTGGCAATCACCGCGCTGAGCAAGCGTCTGTCCTTCAAGGGCCAGAAGATCCTGGATATCTTTGTGCAGGCTATGGTCATCCTGTTCTGCGTTGTTGTCATGATCGGCGGCGGCACGCGCCTTGTCAACACCGCTGCGGATCAGCTGAGCGCTGCGCTGCAGCTGCCCATGCCCCTGATCTACGCCAGCGTCCCTGTGGGTGCCATCCTGTTCATCTTCTACGCGCTCATCTTCATCGGTGAGGATCTGCGCGATATGAAGCAGGGCCCCAAGGCAGAGTCTGCCAAAGAAGCATAAAAAAGGAGGACGAACCTAAAATGGGTACTTTTCAAGTCGGTCTGCTCCTGATCGGCACGTTTGCGCTGCTGCTGGCGCTGAGCGTCCCGGTCTCAGTCAGTATCATCATTTCGTCGGTCGTGACCATGGCCTCCACCCTGTCTCTGGATCTGGGCACCTTCGTTGCCAGCCAGCGCATGGTGGGCGGCGTTGACAGCTTCTCGCTGCTGGCTGTCCCGTTCTACATCCTCTGCGGTGTTCTGATGAACACCGGCGGCATTGCACAGAAACTGATCGATTTCGCAAAAATTCTGGTCGGCCGCATCCCCGGTGGTCTGGCGCACACCAACATTCTGGGCAACACGCTGTTCGGCTCTCTGTCTGGTTCCTCCGTTGCAGCTTCCGTTGCCATCGGCGGCGTTCTGATCCCCATGGAGGAGAAGGAAGGCTACGATAAAAAGTTTGCTGCTGCCGTCAACATCGCTTCCGCACCTACTGGTCTGATCATTCCTCCTTCCGGCATCCTGATCATCTATCCGGTGCTGGCTGGCTGCTCTGTGGTGGGCATGATCATGTCCGGCTACATTCCCGGCCTGATGTGGGCACTGGCCTGCATGGTGGTGGCGTATGTCATCGCAAAGAAGAACCACTATCCCACTGCTGGTAAGGTTCCGGCTTCCGTTTTCTTCAAGTACTTCGTGGACGCCATCCCCAGCCTGCTGCTGATCGTCATCATCGTCGGCGGCGTTATGTCCGGCATCTTCACTGCAACGGAGTCCGCTGCCGTGGCTGTTGCCTACACCCTGTTCCTGTCCATCGTTGTTTACCGCAGCATCAAGATCAAGGATCTGCCCAAGATCCTGCTGGACGCCTGCGAGACCACCGCTGTCATCATGTTCCTGATTGCCGGCTCCAACGTCATGAGCTTTGTCATGAGCTTCACCGGCCTGCCCAGCGCCATCGGCAACGCACTGATCAGCGTCTCCAGCAACAAGTATGTCATCCTGCTCATCATCAACCTTGTGCTGCTGGTGGTTGGCTGCTTCATGGACATCACCCCGGCTGTCCTGATCTTCACCCCGATCTTCCTGCCCGTTGTCCAGTCCTTTGGCATGGATCCTATCCACTTCGGTATCATGATGGTCATGAACCTGGGCATCGGCAACATCACCCCGCCCGTTGGCAGCGCACTGTTCAGCGGCTGCTCGGTGGCAGATATGGACATGGAGGACATGATCAAACCGATCCTGCCGTTCTATGCGGCGATCTTCGTGGCGCTGATGCTGGTAGCTTATGTGCCTTGGTTCTCCATGGCGCTGCCCACCCTGTTCGGCGCAGTCTGATAATGTGAAAAGGAGCAAGTTTTCATGGTTTATTCAGTCACCAAGTATGGCGCTGTCGGCGATGGCGCAACCAATGATGCCGCTGCAATCCAGTCTGCCATTGATGCCTGCAACGCAGCAGGCGGCGGCCGCGTTGTACTGGAGGGCGGTCATACCTACTATTCCAGTTCTATCGAGCTGAAAAGCAACGTAGAGCTGCATCTGGAACAGGGCGCCCTTCTGAAAGCGCACTCCGATATCTCCACCTATTTCAACCCCAACGGCGATGATGCTTCCGTGGCAGCAGTTTCCGGCGCAAAGGCCGTGGATCGTCCGGTGGCAAAGCCGGCCTACACCTTTATTCACGCCAAGGATGCAGACAACTTCTCCATCACGGGTCAGGGCGCAGTGGACGGCAACGTGTATGCCTTTATGAAGCGGGCAAGCCGTTACTACTTCAACGGTGATTTCTACCCCCGTCCCACCATGGTGTATGTGGAGCACTGCAACCACATCTCGTTCCATGACGTGACACTGCAGAACTCTCCGTTCTGGACGCTGCACCCTGCCGGATGCAACGATGTGCTGATCTCCAACATCCGGGTGCTGAACCCGCTGGACTGCACCAACTCCGACGGTATCGATCCGGATCACTCCACCAATGTGCGGATCATTGGCTGCCATGTCCAGTGTGCAGATGACTGCATCTGCCTCAAGACCACAGCGGGCAACAACGAGTACGGCCCCACCAAGAACGTCATCATCTCCAACTGCACGCTGACCTCTACCAGTGCCGCAATCAAGATCGGCACAGAGGGCGTGGCAGATTTCGAGAATATTCTGGTGGATAACTGCATCATCACCGGAACCAACCGGGGTCTGTCCATCCAGATTCGCGACGGCGGCTGTGTGCGGAACGTGAGCTTCTCCAACATCATGATCGAGACCCGCCGCTTTGCCGAGTGCTGGTGGGGCTGCGCGGAGCCTATCGTGATGACGACCCACGACCGGAACGCCAACACCCACAGCGGCAGCATCGAGAATGTCCGCTTCTTCAACGTCACTTGCAAGGGTGAGAACGGTGTGTTCCTCTCCGGCAACGAGGAGAATCACATCAAGAACGTTCTGTTTGAAAATGTCAACGTCTGTCTGGAAGCTACCAGCAAGTGGGAGCGCGGAATGTACGATCTGCGTCCCATTCCGCCTGAAAAGGAAGGCATGCTGCATCAGAAGAGTGCAGCCATGTTCCTGCGCTGGGTGGATGGCGTCACCGTCCGGAACTCCACGCTGGGCTTTGCAGGCGAGGACCGTTCGGACTTCGCACAGGCGCTTCTTACTCAGAACTGCACCAACGTGCAGACCATGGGTCTGACTGCTGAGGCTGCCGCCCCGGAGTACCAGAGCATCGAACTGGGCTGAGCCGCCTATCAATAATGAGCAAGCCGCCGCATCGGCGCTGGCCCCTTTTGCCGGGTCGGGCCGGGCGGCGGCTTTTTTTGAGGGACAAACCAATGAACAAGAAAAAGAACATCATCACGTTTGCCGCGTTCCTGATCCTGATGGTGGGTCTGGGCGCGAACGATGCCATGCGGGGCATTTTTTCCACGATCTTCTCTGCCCACTTCCAGCTGAGTACCGCCCAGTTATCCCAGATCGTCACCGTAAGCTACATCGGCAACCTCGTGTTTCTGGCCGTCGGCGGCTTCGGGGTGGATATTCTGGGCCGCCGCAAGGCCATGCTGCTGTATACCTTTTTGTGGAGCGCAGCCATGCTGCTGTTTGCCACTACGGACTCCTATCTGCTGCTGCTTGTGGGAATGTTTTTTGCCATGGGCACATCCACACTGCTGAACACCAACATGAACCTGATCACGACCGGTATGTTTGCCGTTGCGCCCGGCTTTTTTGTGAACTTCCTGTTCTTCATTCAGGGCATCGGCACCAGCGGCAGCCAGAGCATCATTGGCAACTGGGCTACGGATATTTCCAGCTGGCACACCGTGGCATGGGGACTGCTGGCCATTGGCGCAGTGGCCATGGTGCTGTTCGTGCTGTTCCCCATGCCGGAAGTGCAGGAGCACAAAACGGAGGGGAAGGTATCGCCCAAGGAGATCATGAGCTGTCCGGCATTTCTGTCGTTGGTGCTGATCATCGGCCTGTATTTCATTGCAGAACATGGCATTATGAACTGGCTGGTGAGCTATGCTACCAATGCACTGGAAGTGCCCATGGGACAGGCGGCAAACTTTACTGCTGTTTTCTTCGGCTGTGTGATGGTGGGGCGTCTGGTGCTGAGCAGTCTAGTGGATAAGCTGGGCATCTACCGCTGCCTGCGGCTCTTCGCCACAAGCGCTGCGGTTCTGTACACCGCAGGTGTTCTGCTGGGTGCACCGGGTCTGTGGCTCCTGGCAGTCAGCGGTCTGCTGTTTTCCATCCTGTATCCGACCCTTGTCATGCTGATCCCGCGATACTGGCCTAGTCACGCAGCTTCCTCTGCATCGGGTCTGGTGCTGAGTGTGGCTTCGCTGGCGGATATCCTCTTCAATGCCGTGTTTGGCAGCTTGGTGGATGCCATCGGCTACCGGACCTCCTTCCTCATCATGCCTGCCTGCATGGTGGGATGCACGGCACTGCTCTGGCTGTTCTTTGCAAAAGCTAAAAAGCTGGAACGGTGCGATTAACGGACATATACGGCCACGCAAACCAATGCCCTCAAGTTTTAAGCGAGCATAAAAAATACCGCCCACGCAGCGCTGCGTGGGCGGTAAATTTTTTTTCTTACCCAAAGTATAACAGGAAAACCGCAGACAGTACGGATGAAAAATCGTGGAGCGAGATGAATTTTTTGGATTATCATAAATAGCACGACTTTTTGACTGACAACACAAATTTTTGCACCCTTATTCCGTGGGATTCCCTTTATAATTAAGAGCAGAGATCAAACGGAAAAAGGAGATGTGGATGATGCAAGCAACAAACCTGAAAACGAATCATCTGACCCAGCCTCTCGGTATAGATGCCGGGACGCTGTTTTTATCGTGGCAGTGCGCCGAAGGCGTGCGCCAGACCGCCTACGAAATCGAAGTGACCGCCGGAGCCGAAACGCTGTGGGCAAGCGGAAAGATTTTGAGCAGTATGATGCACACCGAAACGCCCACCCCTGTGCCGCCCAAGATGCAGGGACAGTGGCGCATCCGGCTGTGGGATGAAAATGACCAGCCCGGTGCATGGAGCACCGCTTCCTTCGAGACCGGGCTTGCACAGGCAGACTGGCAGGGCGTGTGGGTCTGCCCGGAAACGGAAGAGCCGGATATCGACTGCACCGATGCAATCAACGCCTTTGCAAAGCCCAACTGGGAGCAGAAGCAGGCTGCGCTGGAAGCCTCCGGCAAAGGCACGGCGCAGCCGTATCAGCCCCACCGTCCGGCAAGCTATCTGCGCAAAGTGTTCACCGCCCCGGCAGGAGAAAGCAAGCGGCTGTATATTACCGCCAAGGGTCTGTATATGGCATGGCTGAACGGCAAGCGGATCGGCGATATGGTGCTTGCTCCCGGCAGCTTTACCGCAGACAAGCACCTTGGGGCACAGACCTACGATGTGACAGCGCTTGTCCGTGAGGGGGAAAACGAGCTGCTGATCGCGCTGGGCGATGGCTGGTACCGCAGCACTTCCGGTGTGGATGGTGACCGCGACCTGTTCGGCAAGGAACTGACTGTCCTGTTCCAGCTGGAAGTGGATGGCAAGGCGGTCTGCGTTTCGGATGATGCCATGGAAGCAACCCAGTGCGGCCCCGTCCGCCAGAACGATCTGCAGCAGGGCGAAGTGTACGATGCCCGGCTGGAAGGAAAACTGACCGGCTGGCACGGCGTGAGGACTGCGCCCAACACGCTCCCCCTCATTGGCATGAACACCGTGCCCATCCGGGAACAGGAAACCTTCACGGGCAGGTTGTTCCGCACACCCAATGGAGAAACGGTTCTGGATTTCGGGCAGAATATGGCAGGCTATGTAGAAATGAAGCTGACTGCCCACGAAGGCCAGAAGATCCGTCTGTTCTGCGGCGAAACGCTGGACGAGAACGGCAACTTCACACAGGAGAACTTTCAGGACAGGAACCGCCACAAAGAGGGCGGCACGGCACAGCTGCTGGAACTGATCTGCGATGAGGGCGAAAACCACTATAAGCCAAGTTTTACCATCATGGGCTTTCGGTACGCAAAAGTAGAAACGGACATCGACCTGGCCGGCGCAGAGTTTACCGCCCATGCCGTCTATTCGGAGATGCCGGTGACCGGCAGCTTTGGGTGCGGCAATGCGGATGTGAGTCAGCTGGTGCAAAACAGTGTGTGGAGCCAGAAGGGCAACTTCTGTGATATCCCCACCGACTGTCCTACCCGTGAGCGTGCCGGCTGGACGGGCGACATGGGGGTGTTCATTGAAACCGGTCTGACCCTGATGGATTGCTACCCGGTGGTGGAAAAATGGCTGGCAGAATGCCGCCTGAACCAGTACCCGGATGGACGCATGGCAAACATTGCTCCGCCCACCAGCCGCCCCGGTTATATGACCCCCATGCTCTGCATGTCGGCGGGCTGGGGCGATGCCGCCATTCTGGTGCCCTACGCTCTTTATCAGCGTACCGGCGACCGCAAGATCCTGGCAGACAACTACGAGATGATGCAGAAGTGGTATGCGTTCCTGCTGGGCCGTGCACAGCAGACCACCGAGGAACAGCAGACCGGGGCATACGCCAAGTACACGGTGCTGAACGGTCTGGACTACGGCGAGTGGTGTGAGCCTGGCATTACCCCCATGCAGGCCATGATGAACCCGCGCAAAAGCGTGGGTACGGCGTATCTGGCTTATTCCGGGCGGCTTCTGGCGGAAATCGCGCAGGCGCTGGGCAAGGCAGAGGACGCAGCACAGTACTGCGACACGGCAGAAAAGGCGGTAAAGGCATACCGTGCCGCCTTTACGGACAACGGAAAAATTACTTCTGACCGCCAGTGCGAATACGTCCGCGCCATTGCCTTTGCGCTGCTGGGCGAGGAGGAGAGCCAAGCCGCTGCGGATACCCTGAACCGGATGGTGGCGGAAAACGGCTACCACCTGAACACCGGCTTCCTTTCCACACCCTTCCTCTGCGAGGTGCTGGCAAAGTACGGCTATGCCGACACCGCCTATAAGCTGCTGTTACAGGACACCGCCCCCAGCTGGCTCTATGAGGTCAAACAGGGCGCTACCACTGTCTGGGAGACATGGACGGGCATTGATGCAAACGGCCACCCCAGCGAATCCCTGAACCATTACTCCTACGGTGCCATCTGCGGGTGGCTGTTCGGTGGCGTGTGCGGCATCCATCTGGCGGGCCAGACCCTGACCATTGCCCCCACCCCGAACCCGGCTCTGGGTTGGGCAAAAGCGGTGTACGATTCCCCGGTGGGGCGCATTGAAAGCGGCTGGCAGTATGCAGGCGATGCTGTGACCTACACCATCACCGTGCCCTGTAATCTGACCGCAGAAGTTATCCTCCCGGATGGCAGAAACCTGACCTTGCAGCCGGGAACCCATACCCTGTAACGCAAAAATATTCCCCGCAAAACACAACGCCCCACACCGGAAGGAATAACCGGTGCGGGGCGTTGCTTTTATGGGGATAATGAAGAAGAAAATGATGAGAGAATGGCAGATCAGAATTTTTGTGCAAGGTATTTTGCACTGAGCTGGAAGCTCTTAACAGGGGAATTGTCTACCCAGTTGCGGTGGCTTTCCAGAATGATGGCATCTACATCCATGGCAAGGGCCTGTGCCATCAGGCTGTCAAGGTCCATATTGCCGGTGCCCAGCTCCATACTGTCGGTTTTCAGAATGGGGGTAATGGCGCTGCCGGTGATGCGGGTGCCCCGGTCGTTGATATGCCACAGCTTCATGCGAGGACCAAGCCGCTGCATCCACGCCAAGGCGTTTGCACCGCCCTCGGTGAACCAGTAGCTGTCAAACTCAAAGTTGACAAATTCGGGATTCGTTTCCTCGATTAAAATATCGTAGGTGCGCTTTTCCGCATTCACATGCCGCAGCTCGCAGTTGTGGTTGTGGTAGAGCAGGTGGATGCCCTCGGCTGCCAAGGTTTCGCCGGCTTTGTTCAGCCGCTGCGCAAGCTGGTGTATAACGGCTTCATCGCCGTAATCAAAGCGGTACATCCCGGTGATGACCACATACTGTGTGCCGAAGCTCTTGGCTTCCTCGGCCACTGCGTGAGCATCCCGCTCCAGAGAGCCAAGGTCGGTGTGCAGACTGACCACCTGAAGGCCTGCCTCCTGCACCAGCTTGTGCCAGTCCAAGTTGCCGCCCTTGCCCACCGGCATACCGGCGGCCTTGGTCAGCAGCTTTACCACAAAACCAATGGGGTGGATCATAAATCCACACAATTCAATGCCGTCGTACCCGGCGGCTTTCATGGCAGCAAGGGTCTCTTTGGCCTGCTGCTCGTTGCTCAGTACAGTGCCCAGCATAAATTGCTGCACGGCTTTGATGGGCATGATTTACCCCTCCAGTTTGAATGTCTTGCCCGGCGTGATGCCGTTTTCGTTAAAGCTGTCCACGCAGATGTAGTATTCCTGCCCGGCGGTCAGGGTGGAAAGGGCCACTTCGTCTGCATCGTAGACCAGCCAGCTCAGATAGAGCTTGTCGGGCGCAACGCCGTAGCGGACATTGCAGCCCTGTGCGTTTTCGATGTGCTGCCAGCTGATCTTTGCATCCAGTGCATCCACACGAATCCCGGCGGCTTCTGCCTGTGCAGGCTTTGCGCCCTCGCCGTTGCCGAACACCCGCAGGCCGCTGATGCGCAGTGCCTGCCCATAGGGCAGTTCGCCGCCGGTCACCCGGACATACCGGGCGCGGATGCCGTCGGCATATTCGTAGTAGCCGTTGGAGCACTCCCGGGCAACCGTTTCGCAAATCGTCCAGTCTGCTCCGTTCACACTGGTCTCTACCGTGTAATGGGAGATCTGCGGCCGGGTCTCGATGTGGCGGGTCTTGCGGGTATCGCCGTAACTGTCGGCTGGGAAGTCCACCACAAGCTTTTCATCTGCCATATTTACCTGAATGGCGCGGATATCACTCTCTTTGCCAAGGTCCACGCAGAGCCATTCGCCGGGCTCTGTACCGGCGGCGCTCCACCAGCTGCGGCAGTCCTCGTTGACGGCCAGTGCCGGGCTGCTGCCCTCGGCAGTGCTGGAAGCCGTGACCGGCTTTTTGTAGCTCAGCAGCATCCATTCCGGCTGCTGGCTGGAGGCATCGAATTTGCCAGCCGGGATGCGGTGCGGGTAATCGGCAAAGTTCTGGTTGCAGTAGAGAACCCCGTCTTTGTCGAACCCGGCAGGGAACAGCCCCACCCGGCGCTCAAAGTCATAGTTGACGGAAATGCGCATGGTAGAGGCGTGCCACCAGTTTCCGTATGCATCCGCAATGGTGCTGCCGTGGCCTGCGCCGGTGATGAATCCGCCGGGCTTTGCGGAAAACGGGTTGGATGCCTGTCGCACAAAGGGACCCAGCGGAGAAGTGGAGGTGTATACACCATCGGCGTAAGTGTTGTACTGGGTGCCGGGGCAGGCGTATTGCAGGTAATAGAGGCCGTCATGCTTCGTCATAAAGGCACCCTCAATGTAGGGTTTGCCCACGGCGTTGAACATGGCAGTCAGGCTTTCGGCACTCAGGCCGGGGATGTTTGCCATCTGCGGCGGCAGATCCAACTTGCCGGTTTCCGGGTTATAGAACTGCTTCATGGACTGGTACAGCACGCTGGCTTCCCGGTCCACAATGCCGTTGTTGCCGGGGCGTTCGTAGCCCAGTACGGTTTCATTGCCGAAGATCAGCTCCTGCTTTTCACCGATGGGGGTCATGGTGTCCGGGTCCATCTCCACGCCGTAGATGGGCGTAGTATTGGAGCAGCCCCAGTAGAAGTATACCCGGCCGTCATCATCGCAGAACAGATCCGGGTCCCAGAAAGCAAAGGGCGCAGATACTTCGGTAAACGGCTCGGTCAGAGGGTCGGCGGTGCGCAGGATGGGACAGTTGCGCCCCTTGCGGCTGGCGCAGAAGTACAGGAAATCGCCCACCTGCCGCACATCGGGGGCATAATCGTAGATCAGCAGATCCGGGTCTGCATGGAAGTCCCAGTGCAGCAGGTCGTCCGAATACCAGAAGCCTGCCGACATGGAAACAAAGAGATAATATTTGCCCTTGAAGGATACCAGCGTGGGGTCTGCACCCTCCCGGAAACCTGCTGTACGGGGGCCTTCCTTCATGTGCTGGTAACGGTAGCCCAGATCAAGGGGGTTACAATAGGTTTGTTTCATCGAATCACTCCTTGGAAATGCCCTGCAATACACGGTTCAGCTGCTTGATGTCCTCTTCCGAAGCGCCGGCCTGCATCAGCATGGATTCAATGGTCATCCGCCGCATGGCGCGCTCCATCATCGCCACCAGAGCCGGGTTGTCCTTCACGGCGGCGGCAACATCTCCGCGGGCAGCGGCGGCTTTATCAGAGATCTGCTTCAGAATGGGACCAACTTTGGGGTCTGCCGTGGCGGCAGCCATGTTGTCCTTGACCGACCAGCAGCTTTCGTCCAGCTCGCCGTCAAACCAGTTGGTCACGTTCTTGCGGTTGTCCATGGCGTAATCCGGGTTGGGGGCGTCCACCTTGTTCACCAGGATCACGCTGCTGTGCTCACCGGAGCGTGCCTCAATGCTGTGTTTGCCGGTGATGGGCAGCTGGAAGGTGAACACCTTGTCGCCCTGCTTGGTCTCCACCAGCTGACCGTCCTTGTACAGCGAGACCTCCGGCAGATTGGAGTAGACCTTGATCTCGGTCACATCCTCAGCGCGGTCTACATAGCGGCTGCCGCACAGGTGCACGAACGGCTCCTTGCTCCAATAGGCCTTGTAGAGATAGAAGGGGTCTTTTTTGAGCTTGCGGTCAAAGGTGACAAGTCCCTTCTGGTTCTCGCCGTGCTTGCCGCCCTCATCACGGCCATCGGCGGCAAAATCGAACATATTCCACACATGGGTCGCCCACAGCCACGGACGAGCGGCGATCATCTTTGCGATATGCTCATGGTAGACGCACTGATAACTCTCGGTGTAGTCGCCTTTTTCCGGGTGGCTGCTCTGGTACTGGGGGTTGGCATCTGCACCGTACTCCGAAAAGCCGATGCAGCGGTCAGGGTAATCGGCGTGGTATTTGTCAAAGAACTCGTCGTTCTGCTCCAATTCGCCCAGATACCAGCCGAAGTAGAGGTTGTAGCTGTTCACATCGGGAATTTCCAGAATGGGACTGGTGGTCTCCAGCATAAACACGTTTGCCATGGTGGTCTTGCGGGTGGGGTCCAGTTTGTGCGCCAGCTCGTTCAGCAGACGGTGGTTTTCCAGCAGATCCTCGTTGACAGCAGAAGCAGCGGTGATCTCGTTGGACAAGCCCCACACGGCAATGCAGGGGTGGTTGTAGTTCTGGACGATCAGCTCTTCCATCTGGGTCAGGGTGTTGGCACGGCCGTTGGGCATGTGCATGGTGATGTAGGGGATCTCTGCCCAGATGACAAGACCCTTTTCATCACACAGGTCGTAGAAATACTGTGCGTGCTGATAGTGTGCCAGCCGGATGGTGTTGGCGCCCATTTCCAGAATGATGGAGATATCCTCCTCCATCATTTCGTTGGTCAGGGCATTGCCCGCACCCTTACGGTCCTGATGGCGGGAAACACCGCGCAGCGGGTATTCCCTGCCATTCAGGATAAAGCCCTTCTGGGGGTCGATCTCAAACTTGCGGCAGCCGAACCGGGCGGAGGTCTCCTCGCCATTGTCCAGCTTGGCAGATACGGTGTAGAGGAAGGGGTCGTCCACGCCATCCCACAGGTGGGCGTTGTCCAGCGTGAAAACAACCTTTGCGGTGCCCTTTTCCACCGGGGCGGTGAGGGTCTGCCCCTCCAGTGCAAAGGTCACGTTCTGTGCGCCCACCACGGCGGCTTCCACGGTGATCTCAGAGGTCTTGGCAGCGAGGTCGGTGACGATGGGGGTCACCTTCAGTGCCGGTGCGCCATTAGCGGGCAGGGCAAAGTGCTCTGCCGGGACAATGTGCAGGGTCACATCCCGGTAAATGCCGCCGTAGAAGGTAAAATCGGCTTTCTGGGGATACACGGTGTCGTTGTCGCGGTTGTCCACGGAAATTGCCAGCAGATTTTCCTCTTTGAGGTGGTCGGTCAGGTCTACCCGGAAGGTGGAGTAGCCGCCCTTGTGCTCGGCCAGCTTTTCACCGTTCAGGTAGACGGCGGCGGTCATGGCTGCGCCGTCCAGCTGCAAAACAGCCTTGCCGCCTGCCGGGATGGCGGGCTTTGCCAGGGCCAGCGTATACCAGCAGGTGCCGCGGTAGTAATCGTTGCCGCCGTCCTGACCGTCCACTGCGTTCCAGGTGTGGGGCAGAGCAATGGCCTCACCCATAACAGCGGTGGGGATGCCGGGGTTCTCCTTGGTAAAATGCCAGTCGCTCTGATTCAACAGGATGGTCTTGCTCATGGTAAAAACTCCTTTATAAAAGATGGATGGAATCAGCAAAGACCGAAAGAGCGTATGAGCCCTTTCGGTCTTTGCAGGGTGTTACTGCATCTGTTCTGCAATTACTTCATGACGAAGGGCTTCTTTCTTATCTGCGATGCGCTTCTGGACGTTGACCATTTCTTCCTTGGTCAGCGGGCAGCCCAGCATGGCGATCAGGGTGATGGCCCAGCCCAGCATGGGCAGACCGAACTTGATGGCAAGGGTCATCCAGAAGATGCCGCTGGTGTAGGGATCCGTGGGCTGGGGCATGGTGGTGGTGTAACCCAGAAGGGCGACCGCACCGGTGGCGATGACAGCAGCCACCGAGGTGATGAGCTTGTCCACCAGACTGTAAGTACCAGAAACGACAGCCGGGATATAGCGGCCGCTGCGGTCCAGCTCGTAGTCGATGGTATCAGCCATGTAAGAAGTGTTGGAGGTAGTAATGCACATCATGGAACCGTTCTGCAACAGAGTCAGCAGGACGTAAACGATCATGTTCCAGCTGCCGATCACACCGATCTGACGAGTGTCGGTAAAGATGAAGAACAGGAACAGCACAGAGGCGATGGCCATGCTGACGCAGGTCCAGGTCACGATGCCCTTCTTGCTGCCATTTTTGCCCACATACTTTGCACCGAAGGCCGCAAAGAAGATGGAAGGCACCATGCTGATCACGCCAAGGGTGGTAGCAAGACCCATGTTGCCGATGAGGATGCCGTTCAGCATCGTGTTGATGATGGCCTGGCTGCCTACCTGCTGTGCCAGCTTATCGGAAGCGTTGGAGGCGATGTAGCACTGCAGGGGCTTGTTGTGCTTGAGCACCTCAAGAATATCCGCAGTTTTCAGCGGCTCGTGTTTTTTGCTGGTGCCCTCGAAGTTTTCGGGCTTATCGTAGGCGGAGATACCGGCGCAGACGATCAGGGTGCCGATGCCGGCAATGATCAGCACGATGGTGCAGACCGTGCTGAGGAAATCCTGATTAAAGGTGCCGCCGCACTTGGGCAGGATGACGGTGTAGATCAGCATACTCATGCCCATGGGCACGAAGTAGTTCAGCGCAGTGGTCCAGACACCGATGGTGGGACGCTGGCGGGGATCGTTGGTCATGATAGCCGGCAGAGTCTGGGCGGTCATATTGGTAACGGTATAGCCGATAATGTAAATAATGTAGGTCAAAACGAACACCGGCAGACCGAAGCCCTTGCTGGAGCACAGGTTGAACATACACAGCAGGCCGACAGCCTCGATCAGGTAGCCGCTGATCAGCAGAATACGCAGCTTGCCGAAACGGGTGTTGACGCGGTCGTAGATGAATGCCAGCATCGGGTCGGTAAAGCCGTCCAGAATGCGGGCCAGCATCAGGATGAGACCGACGGTTGCAGTGGTGATGCCGTAGCCGATGCTGGCCGAGTAACTGGCCATACCGATCAGGGAATAGACGCTCATGCCCACAAAAGCGTTGCAGGCGTAACAGATGATCTGCCAGAGCTTTGCACGGCGGTACTGGACGCCGTCTACTTCACTGGCGCTGGGTTTCTTTTGGAACATAATGATTTTCCTCCTTTTTGTGTGAACTGAGTTCCGCTTTTTCTGACACCAGAATAACAGAATGCAACAGCCACTGCCGGATGAAAAACGATAGTTAAGGATAAAAATTCGTTCAATAATTTGCGGTGCGTGAATTTGCGCCCGCCTTCACGATTTATTGTCCCATAGGGGCAAAACAGGTCTGCTACAATAGTCTCAACAAGCAACACGCAGGAAGGGAGAACCATCATGCAGAAATTTGAAAAAGGCTTTTTCATCGGTGCTGCAACAGCAGCCCATCAGGTAGAGGGCAACAATACGAAGAGTGACTACTGGGCACAGGAACAGCTGCCCCATTCCAGCTTTACGGAGCCCAGCGGCATTGCCTGCGACCATTATCAACGGTACGAAGAAGATATCAAGCTCTTGGCTGATGCCGGGCTGAATGCCTACCGCTTTTCTATCGAGTGGGCACGGGTAGAGCCGGAGGAAGGAAAGTTCGACCCGGAAGCTATCGAGCATTACCGCAAGGTGATCGCCTGCTGCAAAGCGCATGGCGTAGAACCCATCGTGACGCTGCTGCACTTCACCAGCCCGAAATGGCTCATCTGCAAGGGCGGCTGGGAAACCGAAAGCACCGTAGAGGATTTTAAACGTTATGTGACCTATGTGATGGAACAGCTGGGCAGCGAGCTGCGCTATGTCTGCACCATCAACGAGGCCAATATGGGCTTGCAGCTTGCCGCGATCTCCAAGCGGTTCCGTCTGATGGCAGAACGGGCTGCCCAAAATGCCGCATCGGCCGGAAAGTCTGCCGAGGGCACGGTGCAGGTGGGCATGAACTTCCAGAAGATGATGGAAAACATGAAGTATGCCGCCATGGAGAATGCACAGGTGTTCGGCACACCCCAGCCGCAGATCTTTGTCAGCGAGCGCACCCCGGAAGGTGATCTGCTGGTGATGCGTGCCCATGCAGCCGCACGGGATGCCATCAAAGCCCTCTGCCCGCAGGTCAAGGTGGGTCTGACCCTCTCGCTGCACGACTTGCAGGCACAGCCCGGTGGCGAAGCCTTTGCCGAGGCCGCATGGCAGGAGGAGTTCACCCATTATCTGCCTTATATCAAAGACGATGATTTTCTGGGCGTGCAGAACTATACCCGCACCCTTTATGGCCCGCAGGGGCAGCTGCCGGCACCGGAGGGCGCAGAACTGACCCAGATGGACTACGAGGTCTATCCGCAGGCACTGGAACACGTCATTCGCAAGGTGGCAGAGGAATTCAAGGGTGACCTGATCGTGACCGAAAACGGCATTGCCACCGCCGATGATACCCGCCGTGTGGCATTTATCCGGCAGGCACTGGATGGCGTGCAGCACTGCATCGCCGACGGCATCCCGGTGAAGGGATACTTCCATTGGAGTCTGATGGACAACTTTGAGTGGCAGAAGGGCTATGCCATGCAGTTTGGACTGATCGCCGTGAACCGCGAAACCATGGAGCGGACAGCAAAGCCCAGCCTTGGGGTGCTGGGTAGTTACGCAGAAAGATAAGCTGCAATAGCAAAAAAACAGGCTGCGGAAGATGCTTCTTGCAGCCTGTTTTGGCTCAGTGGGAAAGATGCAGACCGTGGACACCATTCGCAACCACGGCGGCAATTACGTTGATGTGCTTTTGCGCCAGTTTTGCATCGGTGTTCAGAAGCCCGGAAAGGCCGTTCATTACAAAAATCAGGATCGCACCGACATTTTCATATTGAGAAGGCTCGATGTTATCACTTTTGATCTGTTCCAGAACGGCATCCCGCAAATGCTGTGTAAAGCGGTTCATCGCGGATGCCGGAACGACACCGAGGTAATCGGTTGCCTGCTGGAGAGAAGCAAACATCTCCTGCACAAAGGCCTCCGGCGCATCTAGCAGCTGCTGTGCGCCGCCCATATTGTCGCAGACGAGCTGGACTGTTTGCAGTTCCATTTCGGCGGTGAGCGCATCCAGCGTTTCGTAGTGGGAATAAAAGGTCGTTTTGTTGATCTCGGCGCGTTCGGCAATTTCTTTGACCGTGATCTTTTCGATGGGCTTCTCCCGCAGCAATGCAATAAACGCTTTCTGAATGGCACGCTTCGTTTTTTTGACCCGGATATCCATACAATTCCTCCGTCAATGTATTTCGTAAAGGATGCTTAACCAACGCTTTGGACGTGAACCGTTGCTTAAACACCGGACACGCCGGAAACTGCTGATTGCAGCCCCTGCGCCACAGTGTTATTATAGCACCACAGGGATGGATAAGCAACTGATGGTTGCAAATCTGATTCGTAAATACGATAAATCATCGGGAGATAATTCACGATGAAGTGGAATGGCTGAAGCAGAGTAACATGATTTGAGAAAAAGGAGAATGAAAATGATGGATTTCAACAGTGTCAAAGGTAAGGTGGCCATCGTCACCGGCGCAAGCCGCGGCATCGGCCGGGCCATTGCCGAGTGCTTTGGCGAAAACGGCATGAAGGTGGTCTGTGCAGCCCGCAGTGCAGAGCAGGGGCGGGCTGTGGCAGATGGCATCTGCGCCAAGGGCGGCGATGCCATCTTTATCCAGACCGATTGCAGCAAGGCTTCTGCCATCAAAGAACTGGTGGATAAGACGGTGACGCACTACGGCAAGCTGGATGGCGTTGTCAGCAATGCAGGCATCGGCATGGGCGGCACACCGCTGCATGAGTATGAGGTAGAGGATTACGAGAAGATCTTCTCCCTGAACAGCGAGGGCGTCTTTGCCGGGATGAAGTACGGCGCAGAGGCCATCCTCAAGAGCCACAGCGAAGGCGGATTCCTCATCAATGTGGCATCGGTGGCGGGTCTTGTGCCCCAGCGTGGACAGGCGCTGTACAGTGCCACCAAGTTCGGCGTGGTCGGCATGACCCGCGCAGCGGCGCTGGATTATGCAGAATACGGCATTACCGTCAACGCCATCTGTCCCGGCTACACCAGAACCAGCATTTTCGGGGATGCACCGGCTGCGGCCATGGACTTCTTTGCATCCGACTGCCCGGCAAAGCGGATGGGCGACCCGGAGGAGTGCGCTGCATTGGCACTTTTCCTTGCCAGCGGTCTGGCACGGTACATCACTGGTGCAGCCATCCCGGTGGACGGCGCACTGTCTGCCGGACACCAGAGCATCAGCAGCTGGAAGCACCCGGAAATTTTGACCGGCGGCAAGCTGAACAGCCAGAGCACGATTGCAGCACTGATGGAAAACGAGGCCGCAAAAGCCATCGTGGAGCAGTACCTGCCCGGTTTTGCCGACAACCAGCAGGCAAAAGCTGCCTACGGCATGACCTTTGGCAAGATCGGCCCTATGCTTGGGCTGCCGGAAATGGCGCTGAAAGCACTGCTGGATGCGCTGGACAACCTGTGACCGAAGCAGCTCGGAAAGCCTCTTTGACAGGGGCTTTCGTTTTGCCTGCGTGCGGTTGATTTTTGGGAGGAGACCATGAAAAACGAAGCACTTTTCCGTACCGGCTCTGTCTGGAAATCCATCATTTCCATGGCGGTGCCCTCCATTATCATTATCCTTGTCATGGTGCTGTACAACATGGCGGATATGTTTTTTGTGGGCTGTCTGGGAGATACCGCACAGGTGGCGGCGGTCTCCGTTGTGGGGCCGGTGTTTTCGATCCTTTCGGCAGTAGCGACCATGCTTGGCGCAGGCAGCAGCGCCATCATTGCACGCTGCTTTGGCGCAGGCGAGATCGAGCAGGGCAAGACTTGCTCCTCGCTCTGCTTCTGGAGCAGCTTTTTTCTGGGCGTTCTGGTCAGCATCGGTCTGCTGGTGAGCAGAGTGCCGCTTCTGGGGGTGCTGGGCTCAAATGCAGAATTTTTTCCCTATGCAGAGCGGTATCTTCAGGTCCTTGCACTGGGTGCGCCGCTTTTTATCCTGTCCAACAGCATGGCGATGCTGGTGCGTGCAGAGGGCGCAGTAAAAGAAGGCTTGATCGGCAATCTTCTGGGCACACTGGTCAACTGCATTTTTGACCCGCTGTTCATTCTGGTGCTGAACTTCGGCGTCAGCGGTGCGGCTGCTGCCAGTGTGCTGGGCAATCTTGTGGCAACGGGCTGCTATCTGCGCTACATCGTCAAACACGGCACAGTGCTGACCATTGATCTCCGTCCTGCCCTGAAAAAGCCGCAGATGCTGGGTGAGATGCTGGCCATTGGTCTGCCCAACGGGATCAGCAGCCTGCTGGCAGGGTTTGCCTCTTCCTTCAGCAACCGGCTGCTGGTGACCCACGGCACGGCGGCGGTCGCAGCCATGGCGGCAGCGGGCAAGACGACCATGATCATCAGCATGATCGCCATGGCGATCTGCATGGGGTGCCAGCCGCTTCTGGCGTACAGCTACGGCGCAGGCGACACGAAGCGCCTGAAGCAGCTTTTGAAAGATCTGATCCTCCTGACCGTTGTTTTTGGTGTTCTTGCCGGGGCGGCCAGCTTTGCCGGACGCAATGCCCTGATCGGGATGTTCATCAAGGAAGAAGGGGCATTCCGTCTGGGGACGCAGCTGGTGATCTATCTGGTGCTGGGCAGCCCGGTGATCGGTCTGACCTATCTGGCAACCAGCCTGCTGCAATCCGTAGGCAGGGCAAGTGGTGCGGTGGTGCTCTCTCTTTTGCGGCAGGGGCTGCTGCTGATCCCGCTGCTGTACCTGATGAATGCGCTTTGCGGGGTGCAGGGCATTGCGGCGGCGCACCTGATGGCAGACGTGGGCGCTGCGGTCATCTCTGCAGGCATCCTGCTGCACTGGCTCCGGGCATCGGTAGAAAAAACGGCAGAAGTATGATATACTGTTTCCATCAATGAGCCGGAGGGGGATTACGCATGGATGTTCTCCAGAATATGATGCTGTTTTCCGAGCTTGTCCAGTGCGGCGGAAATGTATATACATGGTGCTATGATGCACAAGGTGTGCTCTTGCGGAGCAACTGCCCGGACGAGGCATTTCTTGCCAGTGCATTTGAACTGTTCGGCTGCAAACAGCGGATGCTGGAGCATGGGGATCGGGACGATGTACCTGTTACCTTGGGGACGGCATTGGGTCTTTTGTGGGGCGCAGCCTTTGAAAAGGAAGAGGGAAACCTGAAGCGTGTCTGGGTCATCGGGCCGGTGTTCTATCAGGATGTGACAATGCGCGGGATCGAGGAAGGGCTGAAATATTACAGCAAGCTGGAGATCAGTGTGGCATGGACGATCCAGCTTTACAAAGCCCTTGAAAAAGTTCCTACCCTGCAAAACACCATTATGAACCGCTATCTGCTGATGATGCACTACTGCCTGACCGGGCAGCGGCTGGAGCTGAGCAGTGTGAACAGCAGTGCAGCACAGGACGAACGGCTGAAAAGCGATGCCATTCCCCATGACCGCCATAAGATCTGGATGGCGGAGCAGGGAATGCTGCAAATGGTCCGCACCGGAGACCTGAATTACAAGCAGGCGCTTTCCAACAGTATGAGCATAAGCGCAGGTGTGCCGGTGCAGAGCAGCGATGTTCTGCGCCAGAGCAAGACTTCCATCATCGTGTTCACTTCGCTGGTGTGCCGTGCTGCCATTGAGGGCGGTCTTTCCCCGGAGGAGGCGTACTCGCTGGGGGACAGCTACATTCAGACGGCGGAAGCGGCAAAATCGTTGGATGAACTGAGCCCGCTTGCAATGATGATGTACGATGATTTCATTCGGCGTGTCCACAAACACCGGACGAACCCCAACCTCAGTATGCAGATCCAGAAATGTGTGGATTATATCGAGATGAATCTGGACAAAAAGATCGTGGCGGAAGATCTTGCCGCTCTGGTGGGCTACACGGAATACTACCTCACCCATAAATTCAAGGAAGAAACGGGTCTGAGCGTCACGAACTATGTGAAGTTTGCAAAGGTCGAACGTGCGAAGGTTCTGCTGAAAAGCACAACGCTCAGCGTCCGGGAAATTTCCGAGCAGCTTGGTTTTGCCACCCGCAATTATTTTAGTGCAGTCTTTCAAAAGGTCACCGGAAAAACACCTATGGAGTTCCGGGAAAAATAAAGCAGAACAGGCATCCTACGATACCATTTGGCGGTATCGGACAGGATGCCTGTTCTGCTAGGATGAAGAAAAATGGGGGAGAGTGGCTCAGTTAAGGAACTTCTCGTTCAGGGTCACGCCAAAGTCGCGGGCAATGGCGCGCAGGTCATCGTCGGTGATGGTCTGCCGGATGATGCCGCCGCCCATGGAGAGCACCTTGACGTAGATCTCAGCACTCTTTTCGATGGTGTGGGCAAGACCAAAAGTGATGTCAAAGTCCGGACCGGAGGCAAACAGACCGTGCTGTGCCCAGACGGCTGCCTGATAGTGCTTCATCAGCTCACTGGTGGCCATGGCAATGTCTGCCCCGCCGGGCACCATCCACGGGCAGACACCCACGCCCTCCGGGAACACCACCGGACACTCGGTGGCGCTCTGCCACAGGGCACGGGTGAAATCCCGGTCGGTCAGGGGCAGAATGTAGGTCAGGGCAATCACATTGGTGGCGTGGCAGTGGTAGATAACGCGGTTTGCGCCATTGGTGGCAGCCTTGCGGACACTGTGGTTCATAAAGTGGCTGGGAAACTCGGATGTGGGCTTTGCGCCGTCCTCCAGGCCCCAGATAATGCGCCAGCTGTCGCCCTTGTCGTTGATCTCCACAATGCCGATGCTGTGGACAGGGTCCGGCTCCACGTTGCGGAAAAACTTGCCGGAGCCGGTAGTGATGAAATACTCCCCCGCCAGATTATCCGCCTGCACGCCCATGTTCACCCATCCCCGGGGCTGCTCGTCAAAGAAGGGGCGGCACTGCGCCACTTCTTCTTCCTTCATGCGGTAGGTCAGGTTGCCGCCGTTGCGCTCGTGCCAACCCTGCAGCCAGCCATCGTTGCACATCCGCATAAAACCTTTGACAATTTCAATATCCAGAATACCCATCTTCAAAAACCTCTCTCATTCAAATGCGCTTGCTCAGCACGTTCTGCTCGTATTTCTTTACTTCCTCAAACCATGCGCCGTCCACCGGCACACCGTTCCGGCGGCAGTATTCGCCCCAGACCTCGCCAAAGGGCAGGGTCTTCAGCTCCTCTTGCCGCACCATCAGCTCGGTGAACTGGTTGATGTCCTGCAGCTCCTTCAGTACCGTATGCGGGGTGCACAGGGCAGACAGCAGCGCCTTTTCCACGTTGCGGAAGCCCACCGTCCATGCGGAGATGCGGTTGATGGAAGCGTCAAAGTAATCCAGTGCAATGTTCACCCGACCATCCAGACCGCCGCAGCGGACGATCTCCTTACAGATCTCCTTCGTTTCATCGTCGAACAGCACCACATGGTCGGAGTCCCAGCGGATGGGGCGGGTGATGTGGAGCGCGATCTCCGGGAAGAAGGCCAGCAGGGCAGGGATCTTATCGCTGACCACCTCGGTGGGGTGGTAGTGACCGTTATCCATCAGAGGAATGCACTTTTCCCGGTTGAAGGCGGCATAGCTCAGGGCAAACTCAGCGCTGCCCACGGTGTACGCCTCCACACCGATGCCAAACACCTTGCTCTCGATGCAGGGCTTTACCAGCTTGAAGTCGTAAGGCTCGCTCAAAATCTCGTCAATGCTTGCCTTATAGCGGTCCCGGGGGCCTTTGCGGTCGGCCGGTACGTCCTTGAAGCCGTCGCCCGTCCAGATGTTCATGGTGCAGGGCTGCCCCAGCTCCTCGGCCAGATACTGACTGATGCGGATGCAGGCCTTGCCGTGTTCTACCCAGAATTTCCGGGTCTCCTCGTTGGGGCTGGCAAGGGTCAGCGGGTCGCACTTGGGGTGGGAGAAAAAGGTGGGGTTGAAGTCAGCGCCTAGACCTCTTGCCTTGCAGAAATCCACCCATTTTTTGAAGTGCTTGGGCTCCAGTTTGTCCCGGTCTACCCACGGTTTTTCCTCGTCAAAAATGGCATAGGAGGCATGGAGGTTGATCTTTTTGGTGCCGGGGCAGAGGGACAGTACCTTGTCCATATCTGCCATCAGTTCCTCCGGGGTGCGGGCACGGCCGGGGTAGTTGCCGGTGGTCTGGATGCCGCCGGTCAGGGGCTTGGTGGGGTCGGTATCAAAGCCACGAACGTCATCTCCCTGCCAGCAGTGCAGAGAAATGGGCACGGTCTTTAACCGGGCAATGGCAGCTTCGGTGTCCACGCCAATGGCAGCGTAGCGGGCTTTTGCTTCTGCGTAACTCATAGGGTTCCTCCTTCAGAAATGCTCATCTGGATCTTCAAGTTGCCGATGGCGGTGGCCTCGATGGGCAGCGCCACCACCTGCTTTCCGGTATAGTGGGCGGTCAGCTCGTTCAGGGTGGCGTTCTTTGCGCCGCCGCCTGCGATGTAGAGCTTGTCCCAGTGCCGGCCGGTCACGGCTTCCATCTCGCGATAGGCTTCGCCGTAGCAGTACGCCAGCGAGTGGTAGATGCTGTTGATGAGGTCGGCATCCGTGGCAGGGGCTTCGCCGGTCTCGGCAAGGGCGGCTCTGATCTCTGCACGCATATCCTGCGGGGCAGAGAAGCGGGCTTCGTTCACATCAAAAATGCGGGTGTAGGTGCTGGTCTTGGCCAGTTCCACCATCTCGGCAAAGGAGATACCCAGCTGTTTTTGCACACACTGGATGATCCACAGACCCATGATGTTTTTCAGGTAGCGGATGTAGCCCACGCCGCCCTCGTTGGTAAAGTTTGCGCGGCAGCTCTCCGGGCTGGTGATGGGCTTTGCCAGCTTGACCCCCAGCAAACTCCATGTACCGGAGGACAAAAACGGCGCATCGTCCTGCTCCATGGGGATGCCCTCCACCGCGCTGGCGGTGTCGTGGGTGGCGCACAGCGCTACCTTGGTTTGCCCGCCCACCTCGGCGGCAATGTCCGCCTTCAACGGGCCCAGCACCGTACCGGGAGCGGTGAGCTTAGGGAACATCGCCTCCGGCAAGCCCAAAGCTTTGAGAATCTCCGGGTCGTATTCTCCGGTCTGGGCGTTCACAAGGCCGGTGGAGGTGGCGTTGGTGTACTCCCGCGCTTTCACGCCGCAGAGCTTCCACAGCAGATACTCCGGGATCATCAAAAAGTCCTCGGCCTGCGCCAGCCGTCCGTCTTTTTTGTCGGCATACAGCTGATAAATGCTGTTGAAGGGCTGGAATTGGATGCCGGTGCGTGCATAGAGCTGCGCAAAGGGCAGGATGCTGTGGACTTCATCTAGCACGGCCTGTGTCCGGTCGTCCCGGTAGGCGTAGACAGGGGAGAGGGGATTGCCGTTTTTCAGCAGCACATAGTCCACCGCCCATGTGTCGATGGAAAGGCTCTCGATGGCCGGGAACTTTGCAAACGCTTCCCGGATGCCCTGCTTCACGTTGGTAAACAGGCTGTCGATGTCCCATTCCAGATGATCGTCCACCCGCTGGACGCTATTGGGAAAACGATACACTTCCTCGGTGCGGAGAACGCCGTTCTCCATCCATCCCACAATGTGCCGCCCGCTGGATGCGCCAATGTCGATGGCAAGATAGTTTTTGTGCATAATGCGCCTCCTGTGTGGCTTTGACTGCTACCAGTATAGCCCTATGATGCCGCCGATTCCATCCGCAAAGGTGACACGTTTTTTGTGAAAAGTCTACTCTTGCATGGCAAAGGCTGGTGCGCTATACTGAACACAGAAAGAGAGGAACCGGAAAATGCTGACCTACAACATGGATGTGACCCCGGAAAGCGTTTGGAAACGCACCACCCCCAGCGAAGCAGAGCTGGCACAGCCCTATTACTGCACCGAGGCAGGGGTGTTTTACGCCCAGCAGCACTTTTCCACCGCCCGCACCGATAAAGAAAGCTACCTTCTGTTTTACACCCTCCGGGGTGCAGGGCTGATCGAACAGGGGGAAAGCCATGTGGTACTCAGCACCGGGCAGGCGCTGCTGCTGAATTGCCGCACGCCGCAGAGCTACTGTACCGCCCCGGGGCAAAGCTGCTGGCATCATTACTGGGTGCATCTGGACGGCACAGGGGTCGCCGCTATGGAGCCGTTGCTGCTGCCAGGCAAAAAACTGACCCCGGTGCAGCTCACCGGGGTCAAGATGCAGGAATATTTTGAGACGCTTTTAGCGCAGATGGAGCGCAGCACCGTGGACAGCATGGTGACCACCGGCTTGGCGCTCCACGAGATGCTGACCCTGTGCGCCCGTGGCATCCTTGCACAGGCTGAAGCCACCAGCACACGGCAGGTCATTTTGCAGGCGGCGGAGACCCTGCGCAAAAATTACCAGCAGGAACTTTGCCTTGCCGACCTGCTGGCAGAGGCACACATGAGCAAAAGTTATTTTCTGCGGCTGTTCCGGCGGTATATGGGCACGACACCGTATAATTATCTGGTCAACTTCCGCATTACACAGGCAAAGGAACTGCTTGTCCTCACCGACCACAGCGTCGGCGAAATTGCACAGAAGGTAGGCTTTGGGGATGCCAGCAACTTTTCCACCCGCTTTGCAAAAGCCACCGGGCAAAGCCCTCTGCAATACCGCAAAAGTGCGTTGAAGCCGCAGGAGGGCACAAGGTGAACAAAGGTTCTTGACCTTTTTGCCGGAGCCATGCTGTATGTGGTGGTGGAGGAACTGATCCCGGAAATAGGGCTTTATGGGGGCGGAATCTTTTCCGCAGGGGAAAAGCGTGGTATACTGAACGCAATGAACCGGAACGGATCAAAGAAAGATGAGGACTGTGAAATGAACATCAAAGAACGGGCAGCACAGGCTGCCGCATGGAAAGCTGCCGGACAGTGCAACTGCGCGCAGGCGGTGCTGAAAGCATTTGAGGATAAGCTGCCGGTGGATGCCGACACCCTGATGAAGCTGGGCGCAGGCTATGCCGCCGGTATGGGCTGCATGGAAAGCACTTGCGGTGCACTCATCGGCGCAGTGATGGTGGCAGGCGTTGTCACCGACGGCAAGGGCACGCCCCGCATTTCCAAGGAACTGTTGCAAAACTTTCAGGAAAAATGCGGTGCTACCATTTGTAAAGACCTGAAGGGTGTGGAGACCGGTGCACCGCTGTGCCCCTGCCCGGAGTGCGTCCGTAACGCCGTGCTGGCACTGGGCGAGGTGCTGGGGGAGTAAGATGAAAAAGGTGTTGTTTGTTTGCCACGGCAATATCTGCCGCAGCCCCATGGCGGAATTTGTGATGAAGGACTTAGTGGAAAAGGCTGGGCTTTCCGCGCAGTTTGAAATTGCCTCAGCTGCCACAAGCACCGAGGAGATCGGCAACCCGGTCTATCCGCCTGCCCGGCGCAAGCTGGCGGAGCACGGCATCTCCTGCGCGGGTAAGACCGCCCGGCAGATGACCCGGCGGGACTACGAGACTTACGATTATCTTATCGCCATGGATCACAACAACCTGCGGAACATGGCACGGTTTGTGGGGGGTGACCCAGAGCACAAGGTGTCCTTGCTGATGGATCACACCCGCCGCCCCGGCGATGTGGCAGACCCGTGGTACACCGGGGACTTTGAAGCTACATGGCAGGATGTGCTGGAGGGTTGCACCGCCCTGCTGGAAGAACTGCGATAAAAGGGGAAGGCTATGACAGAACGTTATTGCGAAGGTGAACGGTTTACCGGCCTGTCATTTGCAGGGGAAGCCTTTGAAAGCTGCGATTTTGCGGACTGCGTATTTGTGGACTGCTCTTTTTCAAAATGTGAGCTGGACCACACCACCCTGAACGAGTGTCGGTTCGTGCGGTGCGAGATCACCGGGCTGCGGAGCGTGTCCTCCTCAGTGCAGTCGCTGGATTTTGAGGACTGCCGCCTGCAGGAGATCGAGTGGGCGCCGTTGCTGTCAAACGGGGCCTTCCCGGACCCCATCCACACGCTGAAGGACTGCAGCCTGAAATACAACACCTTTACCGAAATGAACTTCAACCGCTTCGATTTTTCAAACGGAAACGAGATCGTAGGCTCCATGTTTGCCAAGTGCGAGATGCAACTGGCAAGTTTCAAGGGCACAGAGCTGCACGAAACGGAGTTCTACCAGTGCGATCTGCGCAAAGCGGATTTCCGGGACGCCACGGGCTATAAGGTGGATATTCTGGGCAGCCGCATGAAGGATGCCAGGTTCTCGCTGCCGGAGGCGGTAAATCTGCTGGCTGATTTGAAGATCAAGCTGTCCTGAACAGGGAGGGCAACAGCCACATCGCCATCGAGCGGAACTTACAGAAGCCGGAAGGCGGCCAAGGCACAATACGATAAACGCAAAAGGGAGCTCTGCCCGGATATTCGTCCGTGACGGAACTCCTTTTTTTGCTTTGTGTTTCACGAAAAAAGACCTGATACACCGACAAGGACAAGGCAGAAAAACACCTTGCCTAGGTCTGCTGCTTTCGGCAGAACGACAGAAATTTTCTTTAAAATTTGTGCAATTTTCAACGGAAGCAAAGTGACCTGCAGTCAGCACTTTATTATTTTAACACGGTAAAGTCTTTTTGCGGCGTCTCCTGTCGGAAATGTATCCAAAAGCTGTTCGCGCTTTAGTCATACTCATTTGACAGAAACTGCTTTTTTCGGTATCCTGTCCGTATCACGAGGACGGCGGGCAGAAAATACCCGCTTTTTTCGTTTATTCTGTATTTATAGGAAGGACAATCTATGGCAACCATGAAAGATATCATCCAGAGCCCGCTGCTGCTGGCGCTGGTCATCGGCGGTCTTTTGTACATTTCCGCATTCTCGCTGGTCTACCTCAAAAAGGCCTACGACCACTGTTTGGAGTTGGGCATCACCCGCAAGGAACTGAGCAACGTGATCAAATCCAGCCTTATATTTTCCGTCGTGCCCAGCCTTTCCATCGTGGTGGGTCTGTTCGTGCTCATTGCGGTGCTGGGCAGCGTGTGGGCATGGTGGCGGCTGTCGGTCATCGGTTCTCTGTCCTACGAGACTATGATCTCCAGTTCCATTGCGCAGGTGCTGGGCTACGCATCCTCTGCGGAAATGCTGGAAAGCGCCACCGGACGGCAGTTCGGCGTGGTGATGATCCTGATGAGCGTGGGTATGCTGAGCGGTTTCCTGATCCTGCTGCCCCTCGGCAAAAAGCTGTGCAAGAGCGTGGACCGCTCTGCAGCCGAAAACGGCGGCAGCACCTGGAAAAACGTGCTGTCCGGCGTGTTCATGCTTGTGATGTTCTCGGTATACATTCCCATTCTGCTGTTCACTGACAATGTGCAGGCTGCCGTTATGATCACCGGTCTTGTGATCGCCATTGGTGTGGGCGTGCTGGCAAAGCGCCCGGGTCTTGCATGGCTCAATAACTTCGTGATGGCATTCTCCATGCTGGGCGGTCTGATCTCGTCGCTGGCGTGGGTACGGATTTTCGGTTGAGGAGGGAAACGGACATGAGCAAAGCAAAGATTGAGACCAAAATGGACTCCTTCCAGAGCTGGGCGCACCGCTGGGGCCGTGTGGGTACTCTGATCGCCCTCATTTACATGGTGGCGCTGCCCTTTGTGGTGCTGGCTGCCTACGACAGCATCCCGTCTCTGGGCGAGGTGTTCAACGTGAACACCTTTTCCATCCTGCTCATCTACATCCCGGTGGGCTTTTCGGAAGCACTGAGCTACACCCCCATTCTGGGCTGCTCGGCCTATCTGGCCTTCATCACCGGCAACATTATGAACCTGAAGCTCCCGGTGGCAGCAAACGCCATGAACCTGACCAAAAAGCAGCCCAACACCCCGGAGGGTGAGGCCATTGCCTCGGTGGCTGTTGCGGTCTCCTCCCTGATGACCGTTGCCATCCTGACGCTGGCAGCGGTGTGCGCCTCCTTCATCAGTCCGGTATTCGAGCTGCCCGCCGTCAAGACAGCCTCCGGCTACCTGCTGCCGGCCCTGTTCGGCTCCATGGCGCTGGGCCTGTTCGCCAGCTCGTCCAGTGGCAGCAAGGTGGTCAAGGGTGGCATCAAGGGGGTGCTTCCGGTGCTGATCATCATGACGGTGCTCTCCCTCGCCGCACGCCTTGCGGGCTACGGTTCCGTGCTGGGCGGACTTGTGGGCATCTTTATCATCGTGATGCTGCCCATCGGCATCCTGACTTCCTATGTGCTGTGGAAGAAGGGCAAGATCCAGGTAGTGGACAAAGAGCAGAAGTAAAGCAATCGGAACGGTCTGGATCCTGTATGGTACAGGGCTCAGGCCGTTTTGCTTTCATTAGGGGGGCAGGGGTGACTACTCCGCACCTTCCGAAAATTGACAAATAATTCTCAATTTTAGTATTCTCAACGAGGCCATTGAGCAGATCAGCTTTCAGGCTGTGAAGGCCCGAGCCTTTGCCGCTGGCAGATAAAAGCATAGAATAACAAAAAAGTCTGAACTGAGGCATGAGCCACCGGTTCAGACTTTTTTCATACTATGAAAACACCAGCTGCTGCGGATAGCAGCGTGCAGTTCAATTTGTTATCAGCACTCGTCGTACTGTTTTTGCAGATATTGCAGGCACTGGACTGCGTTTTCCGGGGTGGTGTTCTCCAAGGTGGCGAACACATAGGGCTTCTGTTCCTTGGCAAACCGCAGAATGGTGCGGTAGTCGCCCATACCGCCCTGTCCGGCACCGGTGGCAGCCAGCTGCCCGTCGGCGTCCTGCAGCAAAAAGTCCTTGAAGTGGATCATGGCCACATCCTTGCCCAGCAGCTCAATGGTCTCGGCGAACACTTCCTCCCGCTGGTCTACGTTTTCCATGTTCAAAAGGTTCACCGGGTCCAGCAGAATCTGCAGATTGGGGCTGCCGATCTCGTCCAGCACGGTGCGGGCGCGGCGGGCGTCATACACAATGTGTCTGACCACCGGCTCAATGGCAATGGTCACGCCGTATTGCTCGGCGCAGCGCACCACCGGCTTGAAGTTTGTGATAAAGGTGGCAAGGGCGGCATCGCTGCGGCACTCCGGGCAGAACTTGTACTCTGCGTTGGGTGCACCGGTCTCGGTGCCCACCATGCCGCAGCCCAGCAGGCTGGCAAAGCGGATATGCGCGTAGTACTTTTCCTGAATGGCGTGCAGAGCATCCGTATCCGGGTGCGCCAGATTCAGGTAGTTGCCCAGCACCGCAATGTCCAGCTCGTTTTTGGCAAACAGGCGGCGCAGATAGGCCGCGTAGCCGGGGGTGAGGGCAGAGGGGGTGTTGGGCACCTCCTTCAGGGATTTGCTCAGCGCCAGATGCACGCAGGAAAAGCCCTTCTGGCGTACCAGCGGCAGCACCTGTTCGATGGGCAGCTTTTCTGCGTCGTGCAGACGTAGACCGAATTGGATCATGCTTGGTTCCTCCTTTGATATGGGTGCATTTTTACCATTATACACCAAAACTGTCTGCGAAGGAACACCTTAAACGCCTTTTAGCGCTGCTGATCGTTGCCCCGGGCAGTACCTGACAACGCGAGTGACGCAGAAGTGTGTTAAAAAGTGTGATATAAAGAAGATAAAATACGGATTTGTTAGCTTGTTTGTTGGATTATGACATAATTTCGGGCATTTCACAACACATATAAAAGCAAAAATCCCACGATACACGCCGTTGTTTTAACGGTATATCGCAGGATTTTTCTTGGAGCTGGTGACAGGAGTTGAACCTGCAACCCACTGATTACAAATGCGCACAAAATGATTTTCTTATGTTGCATTGTATTTGTTTTCAAGTAGATAATTCGTCATTTTTTAATTTTTATATTATGGATTATTCTCTTGTGTTTTGTGTCGTTGTCGCACTTCTGTCGCACTTTTGTCGCACTTGCAAGCGATACCATAAACAGGACGCAGGAGCCAGCGAGAGCAGCGCATACAATGGGGAGAGCCAGACACACCCCAGCAGGGAACGAGGGCATAACAAACCGTTCACCCCCTGCCCGGCGGGGAATATGGGCTTGACCCCTACCCCATGCGGTCATAGCCGAGAGTACCCCGCCCAAACAAAAAGGCGAAATTTCCCAGAGCAAATAAAAAGGCAGTCCACAAGCCCGGTATAATCACCGCTGTGGACTGTCTTTCTTTATGCGTGGTTCTTTTCTTTGATACGCTCAAAGGTGCTTTCTAGGCTGTTTGCCGCCGCTGCATCTGCTGATTGAATTGCGCTTGTGTAAATGTTCAGCGTGGTCAAAATGTTAGCGTGCCCTAACCGTCCGCTAACTGCCGATACTGGCACATGGTCGGCAATGAGCAAGGTTGCGTTGGAATGGCGCAAGCTGTGGAAGTGGGTAGAAGTCAGGTCATTTGCTTTCAAGAATTTGCTAAACCAGCTTGTAATACTGTGGGGGTCGAATGGCGCACCGTCCGCCCTTGTAAAAATCAAGTCGTTTTTAATGGTCTTGCCGCATATATCAACCGTGCGCACCCACGCTGACCCCATGCGCAAACGCTGCTCCCGCTGTATCTGGCGGTATTCTCGCAGCAGTTCGATACAGTTATCACCTACCCGGATAATCCGCCGGGAACGCTTGGTTTTGGGCGGGGCAAAGACAACACCCGCACCCGGTATTCTCTGCATTGAACGTTCAAAACGAATCGTTGCCCGCTCAAAATCCACGTCAGCCCAACGCAGCGCACACAGTTCTTCACGCCGTGCGCCTGTGAACAGTGCAAGTTGTGTCATGGTCGAATAAAGCGGGGGCGCAGTTTCGAGGGCTTTCAGAAGTTGCGCTATCTCGTTTTCATCCAACACTTGAACATCTGGCGTTTCATGCTTTGGCGGCTGCACCCGGTCACAAGGGTTTGAATCAATCAGTTGCCACACCACAGCACGAGAAAACACAGAAGATAGAAAAGCGTGATAGTGCTGCAATGTGTTTCCGTTTAGTTTGCCGCCCTCTTTGGCGTGTTCTGCAAATGCTTTGGAGAAAGCAAGCCCGGCGGCGTTGGACACCTTTTCAGCCGTTGCCCTACTGACGTTTTCGCCCTTGCAGACCGTGTTCATCGTCCGTTCTGAAATCCCTGCCTTGTCGGTAACTGCTTTCCGTTTGCCTTTGGGCAGGAGATCGAGCAAGTTCTTTGTAGCTGTATAGGTGCTATCTTGTCGGATATTCGATTCACCCAGATTCTTATAGAACCGCATTATATGGTCTGGTTTGATTGCAGACAGCTTGAAGCAGCCCAGAGCCTGACGCACACGAGGGGCAAGTTTTTTGTAGTCGTAAACCGTCCGTTCACGCAGTTGCGGTTCTGCATACTCGCTGAAATACTTGTCTAACAGGGCATCGAAAAGCATATCAGATTGAAGCGTACCACGCAAAACAGCCTGTTCAAATTCATCCGCTTGCCGTTGTAGTTCCTTGTCCAGCTTGCGCCCGGTCATTCCCGGCGGGGGTGTAAGGGTCTTTGTCTTGCAGATGGGTTTGCGGTCTTTATCTCTGCCACAATACACCCTTGCAAGATAAGCCGTTTTACCGTCCTTTTTTGTCCTTTTTATTAGTTCTGCCATTTTGTTCACCTATCTTTGCATAGTCCGCTTCAATGCTTTCGTGCATCTTCTCTGTATATAAGGTGACCTCTTTTTCTGCCCGATGCTGTTCTACTTCCATAGATACGGAAAAATCCGTACCTACTACATCTTCATTTTCACAGTCAATAATGCCGATTGACATTCCTTCTTCTCGTTCTCCTGTCAATCTGTATCGTGTACGTTTGAAAGCGTCCATCTTTGCCCATTTACGATAGTTGTTGATATGGCTAATAATTTTCAGAAGTGAATCATCTTCTATCATTTGGGAAAGCAACGCAATTTCTTCATCTGTCCATGCTCTACGCTTTAACTTCTTTTCCTTTATAGCCCTTTCTGCTTCTTCTGGTGACATGGGCTTGAATTTCGGATTATAGCCCAGCCGTTCTATCGCTTTACCTGTAAGACGTGTTAATTTTTCCGTAGCCTGTAAATTTGTATTCAGAGTTTGGACATTTGAAAGTCCTATCAGGTAGTCAGCGGGAACATCAAAAAATTTTGCCACTTTATATAATTGGTCTATCGTGGGCGTTGAACTGTCGTTTATCCAATCAGACAAAGAACTTGCTCTAACACCAATTTCTTTTGCAAGTTCTTCTTGAGTTTTCTTGTTATCGTACTTCCACTGGTCTACAAGGTCGCCAAGCCGCCCACTAAGGGCAAGTGTTGCCGCTGTAGATTCCCGCTTTGTTCTGCCCATTATTGCCCCTTTCTATAAATATCAACGAATATTTATCAATATCTTCATTGATATTCATTAGAATAGATTGTTTCCATGTTTTCCGTAAACCTGTGTTATAATCAAATCAACGAACAGAAACAATGTTGTTCGTTGATATAATTATACTTCATCTTGCAAGCCCTGTCAATGCAGGGAGAAAGGAAAAACACATGGTATCAAACACTCGCCCCAATCGTGATATTCGCAGAGCTGCCGCATTCTCTGGCGTTTGCCTTTGGCAGATTGCGGATTCTTTGGGAATCACCGATGCAAATTTCAGTCGAAAGCTCCGCAGGGAGTTGCCCACCGACGAAAAAGAAAAAATCATGCAGATGAAGCTATACGATATTTTACCTATTGGCGAAGAAAACGCCGTGAGTGGCAGCGAAATTTGCCGTGTTCTAGGCGTAACCCCCAGAGAACGCCGAGCCATCGCCGCAAGGGAATTGAACGAGGGTTTACTTGTTTTGTACACCACCGAACGTCCCGGCGGATATTTCAAGCCTGATGTGAACAGCCAGAAAGGGCGTGAAGAAATCCGCCGATTTAGAGCAAGAGAACTTGCCCGCCTGCGTTCCTTTGGCAAGAAAATTAAAGCTGCAGATGATATTCTGCGACAGTGCACCGGGCAGACCGAGCTTGACCCGTCGTGCGCCCTTAAAGAAGTTTGACCCACCCTATACACACATATTAAAAGGAGTTTTTACATTATGGTCGTGAATCACATTGACAATCAGGCACTTTACCTTTACGCAGTTGACCGTTTGAAGAACAAGCCCTTAATGAACAAGATTTTCGAGTGCTCCGGCCTGTTGGATGGGCTGGAAGATAAGGAAGTCAGCGGCAAGTTGTCTGCTGCCATTTCTGACGCTATCGAACTGGCAGAGGATTACGCTTTTGACGCTGGTGCAGAGTTGCAGTCTGCTATTAGTGCGGACGAGCTGACAAGCCACGAGGACGGCGCAGAAGCCCACGCGGACACGAACACCAGCACCAGCGAGGACACCCCGAACACCATCGAGTATGTGCAAGACGCACGAGAGTTTATTGCAGCGTTGAGCCGGAAGGAGCTGAAAGAATTTGGACACGATGAAATCAACGGCGCAGACCAGATGATTGTTGCACTGAACGCCATTGAACAGCTTGCCAAGCACGACAATGCAGCAGCGTGGGAGTGCTACGGTGATTTTATGGAATCGAACCTTTGCGGCGTGTCCTTTAAGATTGAAAGCTGATTTAATTTCACGAAATCACGCTGTTTTTACGAACCGTGTTTTAGCTGGTTTTATTAGTTATGACTAACCAACTAAAAACAAAGAATCCCTGCACCCGGCTTGAACGTCAGATGCAGGGAATATTTTTGCAACAAAATTACATATCTTTTGAAACAGAGATTCTAGGAATCATGCGGTTATTTGCTTGCCTTAAACAAAGCTTGAAAGAACCAAAATCCAAAAAGCAGACAGCCGATAATAGTAGCCATAACACAAGCCCCCTTATTCTTCCGTAGGTGCATCTTCATCCGCTGGATGCTCTTTCAAGAAATCGTCAGCCGCCTGTTTCAGTACCGCGTTTGGAGTAGTCCCGGCGGCTACACAAGCAGCCCGGAATCTGGCAGCATAGTCTTTCTTTACTCTGCATCCGAGAATAGTCATGTTTTCTTTATCCCATTTAGCGTTAGCCCTTTTCCGTGCTTCTGTTACCATATAAAGCCCCCTGTCGCATAGATCGGTGATTCTTCTTGTTTAACAGTATACCACAAAAGCACACAATTTAACAGTACAAAATAGCACAATTTACACTGTTTAATATTGTGCGTCCTGTCAATAGACATATACTATTAAATAGTGTATACTATAATCACAGCAAGGGAGTGCAACCGGCAAGGGGCGAAGGATGTACCGGGAGCGCAAGAGCGTAACGCCAGCTAAGACAGTAACCCGCTCCCATCTGCTGTATATGAAAAATGACCCGGTGTCCACTTCCACATGACACACCGAGCCAAACCCACCAAAGGGTCAAGCCCATTATAACAAGGCTGGCCCGCAAAGTAAAGCGAGGTCTTAAAAATGAAGTACAATCTTTCGGAGATCATGCACAAGGCATGGAAGCTGTACCGCAAGGGCGTTGCAGCATTCGCAGAGTGCTTGCATCGTGCGTGGGCATCTGCGAAAGCCCAGCCTGTCAATGACAAGCGCATTGCAGAAGCCCAGAACGCCGCAGGAGTGACCGAACAGGTCAACACATGGGCAGGGTGGAAAGCCGCAGGATATAAGGTCGTGCATGGCTCTAAGAGCCTGTTCCAAGCGGTTCTCATTCACGCATCGAAAGGCGATAGCGCAGTTTACAAGGCATCGTTCTTCGGTCGGTCGCAAGTCCAGCCGTTGAACGTATAATCACAAGATATAGATACCAGCAGAAAGGACAACACAAAATGAACAAGCAGAACACCGAGCGCACCGCAGAAGTCAGCCAGATCGCAAGCCTGATTCGAGCCAAAGCCCAGAAGCACCCCGAAGTGATTGATATTGTGGTTGCTCTGATTGACAAGGTATCACAGAGCAGCAAGCCGGAGATTGAAGCATTGGGCAAGCAGCTTGAACAGCACAAGGGCGATTATCCTGCTATTATGAAGCTGCTGAACATCCAGCCCAGCCCCCAGCACTAAACAGCACACAGCACAGCGCAGAGCCGTATTTTAACGTGCCCTGCGCTTTTTCTTTGCCCAGTAATGAAAGTATATTGCCAGACCCCGAAAGCCTGTTTCCCACGCATTTGCACAGGCATCCCACGCAGCGAGAAGCGAAGCCGATGTAATGCCGCCACATCTGGCGGTATCTGTGAGGACACATCCCCAAAAGTGGGGACATCTTCACAGGTGGGTGCATCCTCTGCCAGGAATCTGCCGGGCTGGTCACAGGATTGTGATAGTGCTATCAGCTAGACCGGGCAAAGGGTCGTAATTGAAATACACTCAATTTTGTGGACATCGAAACCCGCTCAATTTTGAGCCGATTACACAGATCGGTGCAGTCAGGCAGATTGACCCCATCGCCGCTTGTGTCGATGCTGACACTTTTTTGTGTTGGGGTTGTCAATCTAACAGACACCCTTGTGTATAGGGTCGGTATTAGATACCGCTCCCCCATAAGTGGGGGAATAGGTGGGTGGGTCGTGAAACGCTACACACCCAGCCCATAGCAGGGGCAAGGATAGCTCATTATACAGCCGTATGATATAGGGCAAGGCATACAGAACAGGGGCGCACACTGTCGCACTAGATGCTGTTTTGTGGGATTTGTCGCACTTTTGTCGCACTTTCCGGGCATTTTGCAATGCACATAAAAGCAAAAATCCCACGATATACGCCGCTATTCTAACGGTATATCGCAGAATTTTTCTTGGAGCTGGTGACAGGAGTTGAACCTGCAACCCACTGATTACAAATCAGTTGCGCTGCCATTGCGCCACACCAGCAAAGGTTGCTAAAATAGTATAACACAGGCACGGCAATTTGGCAAGGATTGTTTTTTTGCAGGGGATAATAATGCCGGAAAACAGACAAAGATGATAGAAAATAATACACGAGTATAAAAATATACTACAAATTTAAACAATTTTGCATTGCAAATTTTTTGACGATGTGCTATGCTGAAACGTAGAGGAACGCCGCCGGAAAGGCGGCTGCAAACAGATTTGGAGGATTTGTATTATGGCTGACCGCATTGTTCTGAATACCATCTCCTACCACGGCCACGGTGCTATCGAGAACATCGTTCCCGAGCTGACCGCCCGTGGCTACAAGAAGGCTTTCGTCTGCTCCGACCCCGACCTGATCAAGTTTGGCGTTACCAAAAAGGTCACCGACCTGCTGGATGCCGCAAACTTTGCCTACGCTGTTTACAGCGAGATCAAGCCCAACCCCACCATCGCCAACGTACAGGACGGCGTGGCTGCCTTCAAGGCTGCCGAGGCTGACTGTATCGTGACCATCGGCGGCGGTTCCTCCATGGATACTGCAAAGGCTATCGGCATCATCATCAATAACCCCGAGTTTGCGGACGTCCGCTCTCTGGAAGGTGTTGCTCCCACCAAGAAGCACGCGGTGTTCACCATCGCAGTGCCCACCACCGCCGGTACTGCTGCCGAGGTCACCATCAACTACGTCATCACCGATGTGGAGAAAAAGCGCAAGTTCGTCTGCGTGGATACCAACGATATCCCCGAGATCGCTGTGGTTGACCCCGATATGATGTCCTCCATGCCCAAGGGTCTGACCGCCGCCACCGGTATGGATGCGCTGACCCACGCCATCGAGGGCTACATCACCAAGGGCCACTGCGTCATCTCCGATATGTTCCATCTGGAAGCCATCAAGCTCATCAGCCAGAGCCTGCGCGGCGCTGTGCAGAACACCCCGGAGGGCCGCGAGGGCATGGCTCTGGGCCAGTACATCGCCGGTATGGGCTTCTCCAACGTGGGTCTGGGCATTGTCCACTCCATGGCACACGGCCTGTCTGCCCTGTATGACACCCCCCACGGTGTGGCCTGCGCCATCCTGCTGCCGGTGGGTCTGGAGTACAACAAGAGCGTTGCCGGCGAACGCTACCGCGCCGTGGGTAAGGCCATGGGCGTTATGGGCATTGACGAGATGAACGATGTGGAAGCCGCTGATGCTACCATCGCTGCCGTCAAGCAGCTGTCTGCTGACGTTGGCATCCCCACTAACCTGAATGGCATCCTGAAGGAAGAGGACATCCAGTTCCTCGCTGAGTCTGCTTATGCAGATGCCTGCCGCCCCGGTAACCCCCGCGACACCAGCGTGGAGGAGATTGTGGAGCTGTACAAGAGTCAGCTGTAAGCTGTAAAAAATGACCCTGAGAGCCGCTGCACCGTGTTTGTGCAGCGGCTTTTTTAGCGGAATGATGCGTTCGTAAAATGAAATCCCGCGCCAATTGTAACATTTTTCCGCTGTCCTCTTGTATAAACCGGCGCAAGCGAGTACAATCAGAGCATAAAATTTGAAGGCGAGGAAAGCGCGATGACACTGAATTTCTACACGCTGGGCGTGCTGTATCTGGTCTATTCCTTCCTTGGGTGGGTAGGGGAGACCGTGGTGGCTACCTTCCGGGGCAAGCGGTTTGCAAACCGCGGCATGGCGGCGGGGCCGTTCTGCTTTGTGTATGGCACAACGGCCATCCTGATGGCAGTGGGCTTTGCAGATATGCGCACAAAGCCCGTGATGTTGTTTGTGGCCTGTATGCTCACGGCTACCGTGGTGGAGTGGCTCACGGCAAAGCTGCTGGAGCGGCTGCACAACCGCAAATGGTGGGATTACTCCGATAAAAAGTTCAACCTGAACGGCTACGTCTGCCTGCAATACTCGGTGCTGTGGGGCGCGCTGGGCATGGTGACTGTGCTTTGGGGCAACGGGCTGCTGTTGCGTCTGTGCGCCCTTGTGCCGGACTGGCTGCTGCATCCGCTGGTGTGGGCGGCGCTGGGCATCGCGGCGCTGGACCAGCTGGGCTCGGCGGTTCTGGTGGGGCGGTATGCGGCGCAGCACCCGGTGCTGGAACAGCTGAACCAGAAACTGGAAGAGCGCTCCGATACCCTGCGCCGCCGCATTGCCGTGTATGTGGAAAAGCGCATCCAGCGCGCCTACCCGGAGGCCGCCCGGCAGCAGCCCACGGCAGTGCAGAAGGGAAAAGCCGACTTCCTCAGCGCGGCAGACCTGCTGTGGCTGTTCGTCATCGGGGCGTTTCTGGGAGATCTGGTGGAGACAGTGTTCTGCCGCCTGACCGCCGGGGTGTGGATGAGCCGTTCCAGCTTGGTATGGGGGCCTTTCAGCGTGGTGTGGGGGCTGGCGCTGGCCATGGCTACCGTGCTGCTGCGGCAAAATCAGGATAAAAGCGACCGCTATCTCTTTGCTTTCGGCACGGTGCTGGGCGGCGTATATGAATATGTGTGCAGTGCCGTCACCGAGCTGTTGTTCGGTACCGTGTTCTGGGATTACAGCAAGTTCAAGTTCAATCTGGGCGGGCGTATCAACCTGCTGTACTGCTTTTTCTGGGGCATTGCGGCGGTGATGTGGATGCGCTACGGCTACCCGCTGGTGCTGAAGCTGATGAAAAAGGTGCGCAGCCATATCCGTCCGTGGATGACAGCGGCACTGGCGGTGTTCATGGCGGTGAATATGCTTACCAGCGCGCTGGCACTGGCGCGGTACGATGCCCGCACCAGCGGCGAAGCGCCCAACGGACAGCTGGAAGTGTTCCTTGATGAGCATTTCGACAACGCCCGCATGGAGCGCATTTACCCCAACGCCAAAAAAGTGATCAAGGCAGAATAAATCCCATATTTCCCCTTGCGCTTTTGCCGGAAAACAGGTATAATATTCTCTGGATAAAAGGGAGTAAGGGGCGTACCTTGGTTGAAAAACGGGTGCGCTGTGCTGCAGCGACAGTCCCGGCAGAAATGCCCGATGCAGCACCGGATGCTTGAGACTTTTATCACATTTCCCCGTTCCGGGCAAGATGTGATAAAGGTCTTTTTTTTGTGCCTCTGCTGCCATCACTTGAAAAAAAGGAGAAATATTATGCTGATCCCTGTTCTGTTGTTTATCGTGGGTCTGCTGTGCCTGATCAAGGGCGGCGACTGGTTTGTGGACGGTGCCACCGGCATCGCCCGCCGCTTCCATGTGCCGGAGCTGCTCATTGGTGCCACGGTGGTGTCCATCGGTACCACCCTGCCGGAGGTCATGGTGTCCACCACCTCTGCCCTCACCGGTCACGGCGAGATCGCCTACGGCAACGCCATCGGCTCGGTCATCTGCAATTCTGCACTGATCGCCGCCATCACCATTGCGGTGCGCCCGGGCAAGGTTGACCCCAAGAGCCTGCGCACCCCGGTGGCCTTCTTCTTTGTGGCTGCCGCTTTCTATGCCGGTGTGGCCTACACCACCGGCTCCTTCACCCGCCCGGTGGGTCTGATCCTGCTGGCCATGTTCGTGGCTTACATCGTGTGCAACGTGCTGGCTATGAAAAACACCCCCGCCCCGGAAGAGGAGGAGCAGGCTGAGGAAGGCCCCTTTGCCAAGGAGTTGGGTCTGCTGGTCATCGGCGCAGTGCTCATTGCTGTGGGCGCTGACCTGCTGGTGGACAACGGCACCCTCATCGCGCAGGCGCTGGGCGTGCCGGAGTCGGTCATTGCGCTGACCTTTGTGGCACTGGGCACCTCGCTGCCGGAGCTGGTCACCGCCATCACCTCGCTGGCTAAGGGCCACGGTGCGCTGTCGCTGGGCAATGTCATCGGTGCAAACGTGTTTAATCTGGTGCTGGTCAGCGGCGTGTCCGTCACGCTGGCACCCTTCAGCATCCCGCAGAACTCCACCATCGCAGGCATGAACGCCTCGCTGGTGATGGATATCCCGGTCATGTTTGCCGTGATGCTGCTGCTTACCCTGCCCGCTCTGATCAAGGGCAAGCTGAGCCGCCCGCAGGGCATTGCACTGCTGTGCATCTATGCCGCCTTCTGCGCCGTGCAGTTCAGCATCTGATCTGTTGTAAACGTAAAATATTTAAGGCTGCTGCACAGGGTTTTGTGCAGCAGCCTTTTTATGTGGGACGATTCTGAATGCGCTCCGCGTTCGCTTTGCGCATATTCAGCGGAAAGATTATTTATAATTTCGCGTTTGTCGCACTCTGCGGAGTGCGACAAACGCTATTTTCATAGGAGGGGTTTGGAACGAACTCCCTCAGTCAAAGCCTGACGGCTTTGCCAGCTCCCTCCTAGAGGGAGCCTCTGGCGCGCCCGGGCACTTTGCACTTTAGCCAGAAGCTATACCGCCATGCCAAAGGCCCTATCTCAGAGGACGACTTCCCCCGGCCGGGGGAAGATGTCGCCGCAGGTGACAAAAAGGGGAATCTGTCGCCATAGGCGACTGGGGGAGTTCAGCGGCGTGCGCCCTCTCCGTCATCGCTGCGCGATGCCACCTCTCCCAAAGGGAGAGGCAAGAGCACCACCGGAAGCTTTCTCATTGCGCCTAATACTTTAGCAACGGACTTTAAACCTTGGCTCTCCCTTTGAGGAGAGACTTCCCCCGCTCCGGGGGAAGATGTCACCGTAGGTGACAAAAGGGGGAATCTGGCGCGGGAGCGCCTGAGAGGGCGAGGCAAAACCCTGACTGCTTTGCCTGAGAGGGTAAAAAAGTGGGTCAGAAGCGCCCACAGGCGTTTCTGACCCACAAATAGAACGATATTTTTGTTTTACAGCTGGCAGGCGGTATCGTAGCCGGTGCGGATGGCGTTGGAGATATCCGCAGCCTTACCGGCGGCATCGCCGATGGAATACACCGGGATACCGGCAGCTTCCAGCGCAGCAGCGTCAAATGCGTTGGAGCGTGCGCCCATGGCCAGCACGATGTAATCGCAGGGGATGGTCACCTCTGCGCCGTCCTTGTTCTCGCAGACGACGGCGTCCATGCGGAACTCCTTGACCTTGTGGCTGGGGTACTGCTCCACGCCGTAGGTCTTGTAGTTTTCCAGCAGGGTGGGCAGAATGGTGGTGCTCTCGCCTGCGGCGATCTTGTCCATCATCTCGATAACGGACACCTTGCAGCCGCGGGCAGCCAGATACTCTGCGGTCTCGCAGCCTACCATGCCGCCGCCGATGACAGCCACCGTGCCGTACACCTGCTGCTCACCGGCCAGCACCTTCCACGCGTCGGCAACGTTCACGCTGTCAATGCCGGGGATGCGGGGTGCGGCGCTGTGTGCGCCCACAGCGTTGATGACGGCCTCGAAACCGGCGTCCTTCAGCTGCTCTGCGGTGCGGGTCTGACCCATGCACAGGTGCACACCGGCGTTGCAGACAGCGTGGATCAGGTCCTGTGCGGCACGGCGCATCTCCTCCTTGCGGGGAGGTACGCAGGCAATGTTCAGCTGGCCGCCCAGAGTGGTGGTCTTTTCAAACAGGGTCACGTCATGGCCGCGCAGCGCTGCCACGCGGGCGGCTTCCAGACCGGCAGGGCCGCCGCCGAGGACGGCAATCTTCTTTTTCTGTGCTGCGGGCTGGATGCTGCGGGTGTTCTCGTAGCCATTTTCCGCGTTCAGCACGCAGGAGAGGAACTGACGGTTCTGGATGGCATCGGTGCAGCCCTTGTTGCAGCTGATGCAGCGGCGGATATCGCAGGCCTTCCCGGCAGCGATCTTGGTGCCCCAGTCGGGGTCTGCCAGCAGCGGGCGACCCATGGCAACTATGTCGGCCATGCCGCTCTCGATGACACGCGCAGCCATGTCGGCGTCCACGATACGACCCACGGCGCTGACCGGCACATTGACGGCTTTTTTGATGTCCCCGGCGATCTTGACAAAGAAGCCGTAGGGCTGTACGCCCATGGGAGGAATGGTGTCGGCCATGTTGCCGGTGTGGTTGGCCTGTGCAACGTGGAACATATCTACGCCGTCCTCTACCAGCCACTGGGCAAACTGCACGGCGTCGGCTTCGTCAATGCCGCCCTTGCCGCGCTGCGGGGTGACGATGGACAGCTTGTAGTCGATGACCATATCCGGCACAGCCTTGCGGATGGCGCGGGTCAGCATACGGGCAAAGCGGACGCGGTTCTCCAGACTGCCGCCGAACTTATCGGTGCGGTGGTTCATGCGGGTGGAGCACAGGCAGCCGTTCAGGCGGTCGCCGTGGATCTGGATGACGTCCACACCGGCCTTCTGGGCGCGCACTGCGCAGGCGCACATCTTATCGATGATGGACATCAGCATCTCCTCGCTGGCCTCATCGGTAAAGAACATCATGTCGTGGTGCAGGCGCTGACGCATCTCGTCAAACTTCTTCTGCATAAACAGGCTGTTGATGGCGTCCACATCGTACTCCGGGTGGAAGATCTGGATGCCCAGCTTGGTGCCGTAGGCGTGCACGCTGTCGGCCAGTGCCTTGAAGGCAGGAATCTGGCTGTCGTCAAACAGCTTGGGGGTGGGAGAAAAGCTGTTGATGGGCGCCACATCGCCCATAACGATGTAGCCCACGCCGCCCTTTGCCAAACGGGTGTAGAAGCCCATGTCCTGCTCGCTGATCATGCCGTTTTTCTCGTAGCCGGTGGTCAGCGGGGGGAACATGATGCGGTTTTTAAAGGTCTGTCCGCCCACCTCGATGGGCTGCAGAATTACGTTTTCCATACAAAAGCCTCCTTGCAGATACGCTTTGCTTTACAGATTTGCTTTGATGAATGCTGCGGTCTTTTTCTCCACGGTGGCACGGGCTGCCAGCGTAGCAAAGTTGTGGCCACCGCCCGCAATGGTGTCCACCTCGGGTGCGGTGTACACCTGTGCGTAACGGCTGCAGGTGCCCTCGTCCACCAGACGGTCATCGTCGGCGCGCAGCAGCAGCACCGGGCCGTTGTAGCCCTTGGCCTCGGTAAAGGGATCGGGGTGCTTGGCCATCTCGTAGTTAAAGGCCATCTTGTAGCACAGACCCTCCATGTCGGTGTAGTCCTTGCCGGTCTGCACAACGCCGTCGGCACGCTGTGCGCAGCCGAACCACATCCCGGCGCCCGGGCACAGCAGAATCAGGCCGTGGGGCTGGATGACCGGTGCGCAGGAAGCGGCAATGTAGCCGCCCATGCTCTGGCCGGAGAGGAACAGCTTTTCGCTGTCCACATAGGGCTGCTCAGCTGCCCATGCAAAGATATCCTGTGCATCGGTGTGCAGGCCGTCGAAGCTCATATCCTCGAACTCGCCGTCGCTCTCGCCGTTGCCGTAGAAATCGAACCGGGCGCTGCCGATGCCCTGCGCTGCCAGAGCGCGGGACAGGTGGGTGTACATGGACTTGTAGCCGCTGCAGCTGCCGGCAAAGCCGTGCAGGTGCACCACAAAGGGTACCTTGCCCTCGGTATCGGGCAGGGTCACGATGCCGCGCAGGGTGTGGCCATTGCGGTTTTTAAACTGGACCTGTAAAATCTTCATGGTTTACTTGCTCTCCTTTGCGGCGCGGCGAGCCTTCAGCTCGGTCAGCATCTCGGCAGTCTTCTGCTTGGTCAGGGGGTAGACGAAGAACAGGATGGCAACTGCAATGCCGTAGCCCAGGAAGTAGACGCCGGTGTAGCTCTTCCAGATAGCGTTCACAACGCCTGCGGTCTGCACAGCGCCAGCGGTAACGTTGTAGCCGATGGCACCCAGCACAAAGCTGGACAGGCTGCCGGAAATGGCGCTTGCAAGCTTGCGGAAGAAGGAGTAGGTGGAGTAAACGATGCCCTCGTTGCGCTCGCCGGTCTGCAGCTCGTGGTAGTCGATGGCGTCGTTGACCATAGCCCAGATCAGCACCTGCATGCCGGAAGCGCCCAGATAGCAGATACCGTTGATGACGATAAAGACCACGGGATTATGGACGGGGAAGAAGAACAGGATGCCGAACACGATGGCGGCAAAGCCTGCGCCCATGCAGCACCACTCCTTCTTGCCGAACTTGTTGGCAAGAGGCTGGGTGATGGCAAAGGACAGCACAGCGTACAGAACGCTCAGCATACCGGAGACAGCCTGAATTTTAACGTTGCCGAAGAAGTCCTTATACAGGTAGGTGTTCAGGCCGTTGACCACGGAAGCACCGATCATGCCGGTGAGGCTGAAGAACATAACGCCCAGCAGAGCCTTATTGTGAGAGATCTCCTTGAGCACGTGCAGGTAGTTCAGCTTTTCGCCCTGCGGACGCTCGGGCACTTCCACGCGCTCCTTGCACCAAACGCAGGTGATCTGCAGGCACAGCAGGCCCAGCATAGCGCAGATGCAGGCCAGCATCAGGAAGCGGCCAGCCACGGGCTTGTTGTCCACATACAGGAACAGGGGGCCGATCATGACCATGACTGTCATGAAGATGGTGCCGCCAAGGCTGCGGTAGCGGGACAGTGCGGTGCGCTGGCTGACATCATCGGTCATCACGCTGGACAGGGTGCCGAAGGGCACGTTGACGCAGGTGTACAGCGCCTCGTACAGAACGTAGGTGACGAACATGTAGGCCAGACGCAGGCCGTAGTTGATGTTGCCCACATTGACAAAGCCCAGTATGCACAGCACTGCCATGGGGAAGGAGAAGGCGCGGATCCAAGGGATGAACTTGCCGCCCTTGGTGGCCTTGCGGGAGTCCACGATCGCGCCGATGATGGGGTCGTTCACGGCGTCCCAGATCTTGGTGACCAGCAGCAGGATACCCACATGGAAGGGGTTGACCTGCAGGATCAGGGTGTAGAAGATCGACAGATACATGGCGCGGTACTGCTCCGTGAAGCAGCAGCCCAGATCGCCCAGTGTATAGCCGATCTTGTCCTTCATGGAGAAGGGTCGGACGGTCTTTTTCTGGTCCATTGTGTTTTATCCTCCTTAAAAACAGTGAAACCACGAGACTTTTCGCACAAGTCTCTTTTCTACGCTTTGCATTATACGTTAATTTTACATCAATACATATCCAAAAAATGATTGAAAACTATCACAAATTGATGTATTATGCAATTATAACAGTTGTACTTTTCTGTTGTGTACAACAAACTGTCGCACATGACAGTTTCACGGAGGTTTTTTTGGTGAACTATACAGTCAAGCGTTATTTTTTTGAACAGAGCGCCGTCCGGGAATTCTATTCCGGCGCGTATTATGATTTGTTTCTGGTCATGCGGGGCAGCGGCGTGTTCCGGTGCAGCGAGGTGGTGCTGCCCGCACAGCAGCAGAATCTCATCATCTTCAAGCCCGGTCAGGGCGGCAGACTGGAATACGCCGGTGCTTACGGCCCGCTGGAACTTATTCGGGTGCAGCTGTCCCCCCAGACGCTGGCGCAGCTTTCGGACGCGGACACCGACCTTGAAAAAAGCTTCAACGTGGTGCCCTTCCGGCAGGTAGCCGTCCGCCCGGACAGCCAGATCTATATGCTGCTGAAAAACCTTGCCCGGAAGTTGCTGATGCTCCCGCAGGAGCGCACCCAGTTCGGTGCAGCGGTATTCGAGCACGGTATTCTGCAAATGTTCGTGGTGCTGGCGCTGCGTGCCTGCATCCATGCAGAGTTCCACACCGCATCGGTCAGCCGCCACCACCTGATGCTGGACGAGGTGTTTTTGTTTATTCAGGCGCACCTTACCGAGGAGCTGACGCTGGAACGGCTGGAGAAGGAGTTTTTCGTTTCCCGGGAACATATTGCCCGGGAATTCAAACGCCAGACCGGGCAGACGGTGCACCGCTATATCGTAAAGGCGCGGTTAGACCGCTGCTGCACCCTCATCGAGCAGGGGCTGCCCATCACCGAGGTGTACAAGACCAGCGGCTTTGGCGGTTACAACCACTTTTTCCGCGCCTTTAAAAAGGAGTACGGCATGACCCCCAAGGAGTACTTCCAAACCACCCGGCAGGACGCCCGGGGATGAATTTTGCAAAAGCAGCGCCGTCTGCGCCTGTGAAAAAAGCCGCCCGGGAAGATCCGCAGATCCTCCCGGGCGGCTTGCTTATCCTATTTTTTCTTTTACTTGCGGCGGGTGAGGCAGTTCAGCGCCATCACAACCAGCACGAGAAAGCCGATGACCAGCAGGATACCGGTCATGCCGATGAGCATCATGGGCAGGGTGGTCATCCAGGAAGAAAGATGAAGCATAAAGGCACCTCCGTTAAGCCATCAGGGAAAGGATCAGTCCGCCGGCAAGGACGGATGCGATCTGCCCGGAAACGTTGACGCTGATGGAATACATCAGCAGGAAATTCTGGTTGTCCTCGGCCAGACCCATCTTGTTGACCACGCGTCCGCTCATGGGAAAGGCCGAAATGCCTGCCGCGCCGATCATAGGGTTCAGCTTTTTGCCCTCGGGCAGGAACAGGTTCAGCAGCTTGGCGAACAGCACGCCGCCAGCGGTATCAAAGATAAAGGCCACAAGACCCAGCGCCATGATGAGCAAAGTATCCGGCCGGACGAACTTGTCGGCGGTCATCTGCCCGGCAACGGTCAGACCCAGCAGCAGGGTGATGAGGTTTGCCAGTACGTTCTGGGCGGTCTCGCTCAGGGAGTTCAGCACCCCGCACTCCCGCAGCAGGTTGCCGAACATCAAAAAGCCCACCAGCGCCACGCTGGCCGGGGCTACCAGACCGGCGACCACCGTGACCACAACGGGGAACAGGATCTTGGTCAGCTGGGTGACGTTGCCTTTTTCGTAGGGCATACGGATGCGGCGTTCCTTCTGGGTGGTCAGCAGCCGGATGACCGGCGGCTGCACGATGGGCACCAGTGCCATGTAGCTGTAAGCCGCCACCATAATGGCGCCCAGATACTGGGATTTCAGGGTGTTTGCCACAAAAATGGCGGTGGGGCCGTCTGCTGCGCCGATGACAGCAATGGACGCGGCGTCCTTCATATCAAAGAAGAACCCGGCCAGAAACAGGGTGAAAAAGATGCCAAACTGTGCCGCTGCGCCAAACAGCATGAGCCACGGCTTTTCCAGCAGCGGGCCAAAATCGATCATGGCACCAATGCCGATGAACAGCAGCAGCGGGAACAGCTCGTTGGACATCCCTGCCTCGAACAGGGCAGAGATGGGGCCAACGGTGTCTCCCTGCGTGATGGCACCGGATGCGGGAAGATTGACCAGAATGGCACCGAACCCCATGGGCAGCAGCAGACTGGGCTCCATCTTTTTGACGATGGCAAGGTAAATGAGCAGGGCACCGATGCCCCACATGACCACCATCTGCCATGTCAGCGCCCCGAAGTTTGAAAAGAGCGCGGCGAATGTGTTCCAGAAATTCATATTGTTTTTCTGCCTCCTTTTGTTCTGATGCTGCGGCAAGAAAAAAAGAGACCCTTGCCACAGCGTAAGATCTGTGACAAAAGTCTCAAGCGAACACATGACATCGGGCATTGCTGCCGTGATGACGCTGCCATGCAGCGGCCTGCCGGAAAAAAGCCTTGACCGGCGGGCTGCCCTTTACTCCCCTTTATCATTTTTATTGATACCAGAAACTGCCGCTTCTGTCAAGGGGGAAAATGCGGTTTTGCGCAAAAATCCAACCGTGAAAAGGCCAACCGGGAAAATCCGCAGATTTTCCCGGTTGGCAAACTATAACTGTTTTTTCGCTTTAAATCGTCAGTCCACCACCGGTACATCCAGCCCGAACTCCTGCGGGCGGAAGCGGGGACAGACGTTCTCGGTGATGCAGATGACCGAAGCGGCAAGACGGCTGCCGATCTCGCAGGCTTCTGCCAGCGTTTTGCCGTAGGTCAGGCCGATGACCGTGCCGGCAAAGAAGGCGTCCCCCGCGCCGGTGGTGTCCATAACGTCCACCTTTTTGGCGGGTACGATGCCGCAGCTGCCGTCTGCACAGGCATATACCGCGCCCTGCCCGCCCATGGTCACCACCATGCTGGGAATGTTGGCGCTGCGCACGTTGCCCGTGAGCACCCGGCACATCTCGTCCGGGGAGAGGTGGTCGTAATCGTCCGAGAACAGCAGCCCGGCCTCCTGCTGGTTGCAGACGAAACAATCGATCTGCTGCAAAAAATCCCGCCGCTCCATGGCAATGCTCATGTTGGAGACCACGGCAAACACCTTTTTGCCGTACTTTTTGGCATAGCGCAGGGTCTGCTTCACCGTTTCTTTTTCGAGGTCCAGTTCCAGCGCAATGGAATCGCAGTCTGCAAAGATCTCGTCGCCCTGCTCCTGCAGCAGGCCGGTCAGCGGGGTGGTGTCTGGCCGCTTGGAGATGGCGGCGTGCACATCGCCGTCGTTGTCAAAAATGGCCAGCCATGTGCCCATGCCGTCCGGCTTTTTCTGGATAAAGCGGGTGTTGACCTTGTGCCTTGCCAGCTTGTCGATGACGTCCTGTCCCATGCCGGTGTCATCCACCAGACCCACAAAGGTGGGGCGCAGCTCCACGTTGGCAATATCCTCCACCACATTGCGGCTCACACCGCCGTGTACCTGCTCGATGCGTCCGGCGTTGCGCCCGCCGGGGATATAGGTGGAAAGGGGATAGCCCTTGATATCCACAAAAACAGCTCCGATGACTACGATGCCCATAAACGATAAACCTTTCTGACTTCAGTTGATTTTACCTGTATTATACAGGAAGCAGACAAAAGATGCTATCCTTTTGCGGAAAAATATCTCTCGGTCACGCCCCCCCTTTCCGTGAAAAAGGGCTTCCGAAAAGTCCACAGACTTTTCGGAAGCCCAAATAAAAAATAATTCTTCCTCTTACATCGCCGTGCGGGCGGTGCGCACCAGATACTCCATGGCCTGTACCGGGTACTGCCCGGCGGCAGTCTCGCCGGTGAGCATCAGGCTGGATGCGCCGTCCAGTACGGCGTTGTAGATGTCGCTCACCTCGGCGCGGGTGGGTACCGCCCGGGTGTGCATGCTGTCCAGCATCTGGGTCACCACCATAAAGGGCACCCCGGCTGCCCGGCAGGCGGCAGAAAGCTGCTTCTGGCAGCGGGGCAGCTCCCATAGGGGCATCGCGTTGCCAAGGTCGCCCCGGGCAATGACCACCTCGTCCACCAGCGGCAAAAACTCCGGCAGCGCCTGTACGCCCGCAAGGTTTTCAATTTTGGCAAGAATTTTCAGTTGCGGTGCACCAGCCTCTGCCAGCGCCTGCCGCAGGTTGCGGATATCCGCAGCGCCGCGCACAAAGGGCAGCATGACCCCGGTAACGCCGCAACCGGCGGCGATGGCAAGGTTCTCCTTGTCCTCGGTGGTCAGGGTGGGCATCTGGATATCCGCCCCCGGTGCTGCCAGACTTTTGCGGCTTTGCAGCACTCCGCCCCGCACTACGGTGCACACGAGTGCTTCCGGCTCTGCGGTGTCCACCCGTGCCAGCAGCTTGCCGTCATCCAGCAGCAGCTCCTGCCCGGGCTGCACACCCTGCACCAGCGCGGTAGGGCAGGGGATGCCTTGCACGCCCAGACGCACGGTCTGCCCGGCGGTCAGGGACAGCGGCTGCGGCAGACGGCCGATGCGTAATTCCGGCCCCTGCAGATCAATGAGCAGCTTTTTGACCCCGGCTTTATGCAGCATCACCAGCCAGTCCTTGTGCGCTGCCAGCGGCCCGTGAGAAAGATTCATGCGGATGCCGGTCATACCGGCTTCCACCATCTGCTGCAAAAGCTTTACATCGGCACAGGCAGGGCCGATGGTTCCGTAAAAATCCATAATTCCTCCTGCAATTCACGTTTTCTTTCTATTGTAGCATGACCGCGCTGCAAAAGATAGCCCGGCGGCGCACAAAAAAACACCGGAAGCTGATGCAAAGCCTCCGGTGTCTTTTTATGATGCCTTATGGGGTTTACTGCTACACTTTGCACCGCCTGCGTTCAGTACAAAGCTTACAGCTCCCTCTATTTTTAAAGGTTGTACTTAGTTTACAGCATTTCAGGCATTTCGTCAAGGGCATTTTCCAGCTTTTGCCGGGAAAAACTGGAATATCACAACATTATCACAACTGCAGCTGGTGGTAGCACACGCCCTCCATGGTCTTCCAACAGGCGGTGCTTCCCTCCAAGGTCATGTAGCTGTGGGCGGTGCTTTCCTTGGGCAGGCTTACAGAGCCGGGGTTCAGGTAAAGGTTCCCCTGCCCGAAGTTTGTCCATGCGGGCACATGGGTGTGGCCGTGGAGCAGAATGTCCCCCGGGGCAAGGGGCGGCAGATGGTTCAGGTTGAACACATGGCCGTGGGTAACGTAGACCAGCCGCTGCCCCACCGGCAGCACGGCATAATCTGCCAGTACCGGGAAATTGAGCACCATCTGGTCTACCTCGGCGTCGCAGTTGCCCCGCACGCACAGCAGCTTGGGCGCAAGGCTGTTCAGCAGCGGGATGACCTGCTTGGGGGCGTAATCCCGGGGCAGGTCGTTGCGGGGGCCGTGGTAGAGCAGGTCTCCCAGAAACAGCAGGCGGTCGGCCTGCTCCCGTTCAAAGGCCTGCTGCAGCTGCTGCGCATAATAATAGGAACCGTGCAGGTCTGATGCGATCATCCATTTCATATACAATGCCCTCCCTCAGAGCCGGTTTGCCTTATTGTAGCGCCTGCTGTAAAAATGGTCAAGTAATCACAAAAGTCATACTTTTGCACAAAAACCCCTTGACACGCCGCTGAGGATGTGGTATTCTGCTAAAGTTGCAGCCCGCAAATGCGCAGGCTGCATATCGCGGACAGCTGCCGCGATCATAAAAACCGTGTGGATTTTTACAGCAACATTGCTACTTTTCGCCACACAATGACCTCACAAGGGTCATTGTGTGGCTTTTTTGTGCGCCGGAAACCGGCTACAGGCCGGTGCTGCGCCTTCCACATTTTTACTTTTTACAGATAGCAGGTGAAATTTTTCAATGAACGAAACTTTTATGAAGGAAAAGCCGGTGCTGCCGCTGCTGCTCTCGATGGCACTGCCCAACGTGGTCTCCATGCTGGTGAACAGCCTCTACAACATCGTGGACAGCCTGTTTGTGGCGCGCATCAGCGAGGACGCCATGACCGCGTTAAGTCTGGTGTTCCCCATCCAGAACTTTTCCAACGCCATTGCCATCGGCTTTGGCATCGGCATCAACGCCATGATCGCGCTGTATCTGGGCGCGGGCGACCGCGAAAAGGCCGAGATAGCTGCCACCCACGGTTTTGTGCTCAGCCTTGTGCACGGCGTGGTGATGATGGCGGTCAGCATCGCCATCATGCCCGGCTTTCTGCGCCGCTTTACGCAGGACGAGGAGCTGATCGCCGCCGGTATCACCTACTCTACCATCGTGTTCCTGTTTTTGGTCGTGAACATGGTCTCGCTGGCTTTTGAAAAGATCTTTCAGGCGGTGGGCCGCATGAAGGTGTCCATGGTCGCCCTGATCACCGGCTGCGTGTGCAATATTCTGCTGGACCCGGTGCTCATCTTCGGGCTGGGGCCGGTGCCTGCCATGGGCATTGCAGGCGCGGCACTGGCTACCGGCATCGGTCAGGTGCTCAGCGTGGTGGTCTACCTTGTAGTCTACCTGCGCACCGAGCTGCCGGTGCGGCTGCGCCGCAGCTGTCTGCGCCCGGACGCGGCGCTGGACGGCAGACTGTACGCCATCGGCGTTCCGGCCATCCTGAATCTGGCACTGCCCTCGCTGCTGGTTACCTTCCTCAACGGACTGCTGGCGGCCTTTTCTCAGAGCTATGTGGTGGTGCTGGGCATCTATTATAAATTGCAGACCTTTTTGTACCTGCCTGCCAACGGCTTCGTGCAGGGCATGCGCCCCCTTATCGGCTACAACTACGGCGCGCGGGAGTACGCCCGGGTAAAAAAGCTGTTTCAGCTGACCCTGCTCATGAGCGCAGCCATCATGGCGGCGGGCACTGTCATCTGTCAGGTTGCTTCCGGGCAGCTGATGGGGCTGTTCACCCAGAACCCCGAAACCATCGTCGCCGGACGGACTGCCTTGCGCATCATCAGCATCGGCTTTGTCATCTCGGCAGTCTCCACCACCGCTTCCGGTGCACTGGAGGGGCTGGGCAAGGGCGCAGAATCGCTGGTCATCGCCCTGTGCCGGTACGTCGTTTTCATCATGCCGCTGGCTGCACTGCTGTGTAACTGGCTGGGCGCAGACGGCGCATGGCACGCCTTCTGGCTTACCGAGGTGCTGGCGGCAGTGGTCTCCGGTATCGTCTACCGCCGGGCGGTCACACATAAAAAATAAGAATTTCTGATAGGGGCGTTTCATAACGTCCCTATTTTTCATTGACACTACGGGAAAAGTACGGTAAAATAATTTTCGTGTTTTGACAAAAACTGTCAGTGCGCAAGATATTACAGAGGATGTGGAAGTATATGATCGAGACCATTGCCGCCGTCAATCAGGCGGTGAACAGCTTTATCTGGGGCATCCCCGCCATGGTATGCATCATTGGCGTGGGGCTGCTGCTCAGTGTCCGCACGGGCTTTTTGCAGATCCGCAAATTCCCCTACGCCATCCGCACCACCGTGGGCCGGATGTTCCGCAAGCGGGACGCCTCGGACGGTGCCATGACCCCCTTTCAGGCGGTGTGCACCGCGCTGGCGGGCACGGTGGGCACCGGCAACATTGCCGGTGTGGCGGGCGCTATCGCCATCGGCGGCCCGGGTGCCGTGTTCTGGATGTGGTGCTCTGCGCTGCTGGGGATGTGCACCAAGTTTGCCGAGGTGACGCTGGCCGTGCATTTCCGGGAGCGCAGCGATACCGGCGAGTGGGTGGGCGGCCCGATGTACTATATTAAAAACGGCCTTGGCCGCCGCTGGCAGTTTTTGGCCGTGCTGTACGCGCTGTTCGGCGTGCTGACCGTGTTCGGCACCGGCAACGCAACGCAGGTGAATACCATCGTGGCAGCAGTGGATACCGCCCTGCTGGAATACGGGCTGGTGGGCGGCAGCTTTCTGCCAACCCTCAACCTCATCGTGGGCATCCTTGTGGCGGTGCTGGTGGCGCTGGTGCTGCTGGGTGGTATCAAGCGCATTGGCAGCGTGAGCGAGAAGCTGGTGCCCTTTATGGCACTGTTCTACATTGTGCTGTCGGTGGGCGTGGTGGTGCTCAACTTCTCCCGCCTGCCCTATGTGCTGGAATCCATCGTGGCGGGTGCGTTCAACCCCGCTGCCTTTACCGGCGGCACCATCGGCAGTCTGTTTGTCAGTATGCAAAAGGGCGTTTCCCGCGGCATCTTTTCTAACGAGGCCGGTCTTGGCACCGGTTCTATCGCCCATGCCTGCGCCGACACCAAAAAGCCGGTCAAGCAGGGCATGTTCGGTATTTTTGAGGTGTTTGCCGATACCATCGTCATCTGCACCCTGACCGCGCTGGTCATCCTGTGCAGCGGCACCCCGGTCAGCTACGGCGCAGCGGCGGGTGCTGAGCTGACCATCTCCGGCTTTACCACCACCTACGGCGGCTGGGCGTCTATCTTTACTGCCGTGGCGCTGTGCTGCTTTGCCTTTTCCACCATCATCGGCTGGGGTCTGTACGGCTCCCGCTTTCTGGTGTTCCTGTGCAAGAGCAACAAGGTGGCGCGCCCCTTCTTTGTGGTGTATGCTCTGGTAGCCATTCTGGGCGCTACCATGGATCTTGGTCTGCTGTGGAGCATCGCCGATACCTTTAACGGTCTGATGAGCATCCCCAACCTCATTGCACTGCTGCTGCTTTCCGGCACGGTGGTGCAGCTGACCCGCGCCTTTTTTGAATCGGAAGGGTGAACGGCAGCTCTGCCCATAGTGGACAGAAACGCCGGAACGCGGTATACTGAGAAAAAACAACGGTGGCTATGTACCACAGGAGGTTCTAACGTGGAAAACTTTAACGAACTGCTGCAAAAGTATGCAGATTTTATCGTCCGGGTGGGTGTGAACCCGCAGCCGGGGCAGACTTTGATCATCAACTGCCCGCTGGAGGGTGCCCCGCTGGCACGGCTGTGCGTGCGCAGTGCCTACGAGGCCGGTGCGCGGGACGTGCAGGTGAACTGGCAGGATGACGCCGTTACCCGCATCCGCATGGAGCTGGGCAGCGAGGACGCCTTGACCGATCACAAGGGCTGGCAGCTGCGCCGCTATCTGGACTACGCCGAGAGCGAGGGCGGTGTGTGCGTGCTGCACCTCATCGCGGACGACCCGGAACTGTTTGCCGGGCTGGACGGTGCCAAAATCAGCCGGGTGAACAGCGCGAACCGCAGCTTTATGCAGCCGTGGCGGGAGTACACCATGAACGACCGGGTGCAGTGGTCCATCGCCGCTCTGCCCGCAGAGCCGTGGGCAAAGAAGATGTTCCCGGAGCTGGACACTGCCGCCGCCATTGAGGCACAGTGGAAGCTGATCTTTGATACCTGCCGCGTGACCGGCGGCGACCCGGTAGGGGAGTGGCAGAAGCATCTGGACCGCTTGAACGAGCTGGGCGCAAAGATGAACGCCCTTGATCTGGAAAGTGTGCATTTTGAAAGCGCCAACGGCACCGACCTGACCGTGGGTCTGGCCGAGCAGGCGGTGTGGGAAAGCGCCGGCAGCAAAAACGAGAAGGGTGTGCCCTTCCTGCCCAACATCCCCACCGAGGAGGTGTTTACCGCACCCCATAAGGATAAGGTGGACGGCATCGTTTACGGCACAAAGCCTTACGTCTTTAACGGTCAACTCATCAAGAATTTCCACGTTACCTTCAAGGATGGCAAGGTGGTGGAGCACGGCGCAGACGAGGGCGCAGATCTGCTGGGCCAGCTGCTGGACACCGACGAGGGCGCACGCCACATCGGTGAGGTGGCACTGGTGCCCGCCTCCAGCCCCATCAACCGCAGCGGCAAGCTGTTCTACAACACCCTGTTTGACGAGAACGCTGCCTGCCACATCGCCTTTGGCGACAGCTACCCCGGCACCACCGTGGGCGGCACCGGCCTTTCCAAGGAGGAGCTGGCAGCCCGCGGAATGAACCACTCCTCCCTGCACGAGGACGTGATGATCGGTGCAGAGGACAGCCGCATCACCGGCAAATGCCGCGATGGCCGCACCGTGCCGCTGTTTGAAAACGGCGTCTGGGTGCTGTAAAAAAGCCCCAAAGGGCGCGCAACTGCAAAAAAATTGCGAAAATGCTTGCATAAATCGCAAGAGTATGCTATATTCTAGTAGTACGATATAGTTTAACCTGAAACGTGGGCCGCAAGGTCCGCGTTTCTTGTTTGTTTGGAGGTTTTTTATGGCGAAGCAGTCTGGCGGCAACACCGCGCAGAGAGTGGAAGCGCTTGTCCGTCCCACGGTGGAAGGCATGGGTCTGCGCCTGTGGGATGTGGTTTTTGAGAAGGAAGGGCCGGACTGGTATCTTCGCATCCTCATCGACCGGGACGGCACCATGGATACCGACACCTGTGCAGAGGTGTCCCACGCACTGGATCCCATTCTGGATGAGGCAGACCCCATCAACCAGAGCTATTATCTGGAGGTGGGCAGCCCCGGCCTTGGCCGCAAGCTGACCCGCCCGGAGCACTACGAGGCACTGAAGGGCCAGAAGGTGCGGGCAAAGCTCATCCGCCCCAACGCTGACGGCGTGCGGGAGCTGTCCGGCATCCTGACCGGCCGCGAGGGCAGCACCGTGACGCTGGAAAGCGAGAACGGCCCCGTGACCTTTGAGGTGAATGCAGCCTCCGGCGTGCAGCTGTGCGACGACGAGGATCTGTTCAACTGAGAAGAACCGTCTCTGATGGAGAAAAGAGAACAAAATATATAGGAGGAACCCGAAAAATGACAGCAGCGAATAAGGACTTTTTTGAAGCGCTCTCCATGCTGGAGCATGAGCGCGGCATCACCGCAGAGTACCTGATCGAAAAGATCAAGGCGGCTATCATCATTGCCGTCAAGAAGAACTATGAGGTCGAGGAGGATCACATCCGTGTGGACATCGACCCCGACACCGGCCGCTTTGATGTGGCGCTGATCCAGGATATCGTGGCAGACGAGGACTGGTACGACGAGCACGCCGAGATCGGTGTGACCGAGGCACGCAAGATCCGCAGCAGCTACGAGGTGGGCGACCGCATCATCACCCCGCTCAAGACCCGCGATTTTGGCCGTATTGCTGCCCAGACCGCAAAGCACGTCATCCGTCAGGGCATCCGCGAGGCCGAGCGCAACCAGCAGCTCAGCGAGATCCAGTCCCGCGCACATGACATTGTGCAGGCCACCGTTACCCGCGTGGATACCGAGAAGGGCATCGTTGCGCTGGATCTGGGCAAGGGCGGCGAGGCTGTTCTGCCCCGCAACGAGCAGGTGCCCGGCGAGGTGTACACCGAGGGCGAGACCCTGCAGGTCTACATCGTGGACGTGGTCAGCACCGAGCGCGGCCCCCGCGTGATGATCAGCCGCACCCATCCCGGCCTTGTCAAGCGCCTGTTTGAGCTGGAAGTGCCCGAGATCTTTGACGGCACTGTGGAGGTAAAGGCCATCAGCCGCGAGGCCGGTGCCCGCACCAAGATGGCTGTCTGGTCCAAGGACCCCAACGTGAACCCTGTTTCCGCCTGCATTGGTGAGCACGGCGCCCGCGTGGCCGCTGTTGTGGAAAAGCTGGGCGGCGAGAAGATCGATATCGTCAAGTGGAGCGAGGATATCTCGGAGTTCATCTCCGCAGCTCTGAGCCCCGCCAAGGTGGTCAAGGTGGAGCTGCTGCCCGGCGAGACCCGCTCCTGCCGCGTCACCGTGCCCGACCAGCAGCTGAGCCTGGCCATCGGCAACAAGGGTCAGAACGCCCGCCTGTGCGCCCGCCTGACCGGCTACAACATTGATATCCGTCCCGAGAGCGGCTACTACGGCGAGGACGAGGAGCCCAAGAAGGACGCAGCAGACGCTGAATAAGCCCGGCACCATCTGCCGAAGGAGGGAAACCGGATGGCACAAAAAAAGATCCCTGCCCGCCAGTGCATCGGCTGCATGACCAGCCGTCCCAAAAAGGAGCTGGTGCGCGTGGTGCGCGCACCCAGCGGGGAGATCAGCATTGATCTGGTAGGCAAAAAGCCGGGACGCGGCGCATATCTCTGCCCGGACCCGGACTGCCTGACCAAGGCAAAAAAGAAAAAGGCGCTGGAGCGCTGCTTTGAGCAGCCGGTCCCCGCCGAGGTATACGACGCGCTGGCTGTACAGCTGGCCGCAGCCGCAAAGGAGGCAGCAGTCGATGGCAAAAAAGAATAACGCCCCCGCAAAACCCAAGCTGCCCCCGGAGGAGGCGCTGTATCAGGCCGTGAGCCTGTGCCGCAAGGCCGGTGCGCTGACCATGGGCTTTGATGCCGTGGAGGAAGCCTGCGTCAAAAGCAAGGCATGGCTGGTGATGACCGCATCGGACATCAGCCCTAAGACTTTGCAGCGTTTGAACTACGCCGTGGGGGACTTGGTGGACGTGTTCACCATGCCGCTGACACAGGATAAGCTGGCCGATATCAGCCACAAGCCCGTGGCTGTTTACGCGGTGACCGACCGCAACCTCGCAAAGCTCTGCTTCGACCGCCTGTCGGACTGCGGAGCAATCAAAAATGAGGAGGATATGAGCGAATGATCGTAAAATATAAAGTGAGTGACTTTGCAAAGGATCTGAACCTTTCTGCAAAGAAGGTGCTGGACGAACTGGCCGCTATGGGCAGCACCGGCAAGAAGAACAGCTCCAATCTGGAGGAGAACGAGCTGAACTACCTGCTGGAAAAGTTCAGCAAGGATAACAGCGTGGCAAATCTGGACGAGTTTTTGAACAGCGCCAAGGCTCCCAAGGAGGAGCCCAAGGCTGAGAAGAAGGCCGAGAAGAAGGCTGAAAAGAAGCCCGAGGCTCCCAAGGCTGACAAAAAGCCCCAGCAGCCCGCCGCAAAGGCCGAGCAGCCCAAGGCAAACAATAATAATAACAATAACGGCAAGCACGGCGACAAGAAGCCCGAGCAGCATAAGAAGCGCGAGGAAAAGACCGTTTCCTTCAGCGAACTGGCACGTGAGACCGGCGCAAAGGCTACCGCAGCCCCCGCACAGGCAGTTTCTGTCCGCCGCGAGGACAATCAGGTCACCGTGGATACCCGCACTGTGGATATGAACGTGGATCGCTTTGATGCCCGTTACGATGATCTGGCCTCTACCAAGAACACCGAGAACCGCCGCAAGCCCACTCCGCAGGGCAACAAGCAGAAGTTCACCCAGCGTGGTCAGCGTCAGCGCCAGCAGTTCCAGAAGGGCAAGCGCGAGACTGAGTTCGAGCGTCTGCAGCGCATCCAGCTGGAAAAGGCCCGCAACGCCCAGCTGAAGGTGATGATCCCTGACGAGATCACCGTGGGCGAGCTGGCTGCCCGTCTGAAGCAGCAGGCCGGTAAGGTCATTGCCAAGTTCATGCAGATGGGCGAGATGCACGCCATCAACGATGTGATCGATTTCGACACCGCAGCTCTGCTGGCAGAGGAGTTCCACGCAAAGGTCGAGCACGAGGTGCACGTTACCATCGAGGAGCGCCTGTTCACGCAGGAAGAGGACGCACAGGAGGATCTGGTGGAGCGTCCCCCGGTGGTCTGTGTCATGGGTCACGTTGACCACGGCAAGACCAGTATTCTGGATGCCATCCGCAAGACCAACGTCACCGCAGGCGAGGCCGGCGGCATCACGCAGGCCATCGGTGCATATCAGGTCAAGGTCAACGACAGCCTCATCACCTTCCTGGATACCCCGGGCCACGAGGCATTCACCTCCATGCGTGCCCGCGGTGCCAACATGACCGATATCGCCGTTCTGGTGGTTGCTGCCGATGACGGCATCATGCCCCAGACCATCGAGTCCATCAACCACGCCAAGGCTGCAAATGTCAAGCTCATCGTGGCAATGAACAAGATGGATAAGCCCACCGCAAACCCCGAGCGCGTGATGGAAGGCCTGACCAAGTACGGCATCATCACCGAGGACTGGGGCGGCGATGTAGCCTGCATCCCGGTGTCTGCCCTGACCGGCATGGGCATCAACGACCTGCTGGAGCGCATTGCTCTGGAAGCTGAGGTCATGGAGCTGAAGGCAAACCCCAACCGCCGCGCCAAGGGTGCGGTCGTCGAGGCCCGTCTGGACAAGGGCCAGGGCCCCATTGCCACCATTCTGGTGCAGAACGGCACCCTGCACTCCGGCGACGTCATCATTGCCGGTACCGCTGTGGGCCGCGTGCGCACCATGCGCAGCGACAAGGGCCAGCTGCTGAGCGATGCCGGCCCCTCTACCCCTGTGGAGATCACCGGCCTGACCGCAGTGCCGGAAGCAGGCGACCTGTTCGAGGCTGTTGAGGACGAGCGTCTGGCCCGTGAACTGGCCGAGCAGCGCATCGCTGCCGCCAAGGAGAAGCAGTTCTCCTCCTTCCAGAAGGTCACGCTGGATAACCTGTTCAGCCAGATGGCACAGAACGACATGAAGGAACTGGCCATCGTGGTCAAGGCCGACGTGCAGGGCTCTGCCGAGGCTGTGAAGCAGAGTCTGGAGAAAATCTCCAACGATGAGGTGCGCGTGCGCGTCATCCACGCCGGTGTCGGCGCCATCAGCAAGTCTGACGTGGATCTGGCCGATGCCTCCAACGCCATCATCATCGGCTTCAACGTCCGCCCGGACAACGTGGCCAAGGAAGAAGCCGCTGCCACCAAGGTGGAAATGCGTATGTACCGCGTCATTTACGACGCCATCAACGATGTCACCGACGCTATGAAGGGTATGCTGGCACCCAAGTTCCGCGAGGTCTCTCTGGGCGAACTGCAGGTACGTCAGGTGTACAAGATCTCCAACGTGGGCACCGTTGCAGGCTGCCGCGTGACCAGCGGCAAGATCACCCGCGACAGCAAGGTGCGTGTGGTGCGTGACGGCATCGTCATCGCCGAGGACGAGATCGCATCCCTGAAGCGCTTCAAGGACGACGCTAAGGAAGTGGCCGAGGGCTACGAGTGCGGCGTGACTCTGGAGAAGTTTGCGGACGTCAAGGAAGGCGACGTATACGAGGCCTTCAAGATGGAAGAGTACCGCGACTAAGCAAAAACCGAATATATAACAGCTTCCCGGCAGAAAAGGCTTCCCCCGTCCGGGGGAAGCTGTCGAATGAAGTGAGACTGATGAGGGCGTATCTTTCGCAGGTGTGGAGCGTGCGCCCTCATCCGTCGTTTTGGCAGACAAATGCCGCCTTGCCCCGGCCGGGGCAAGGCTTTGGGAGGCTGCCGGACAGAATTTGGAGAAAACTATGTCTCAGAAAAATATGGGCCGTCTTGCGCAGGATATGAAGCGCGAGGTCATTGCCATCATCGGCCGGCTGAAGGACCCGCGGCTGGAGGGCGGTCTGCTGACCGTCACCCGTCTGGACGTGACGCCGGATCTGGATGTGGCAAAAGTGTATGTAAGCGTGATGGGCCGCGCAGACGGCCCCAAGCCCGCAATCGAAGCGCTGAACCGTGCCGCAGGCCATGTGCGCACCGAGGTCAGCAAAAAAATGCACATCCGCAAGGCACCCCGCTTCATCTTTGTGGAGGATGACGGTGCCGCCTACGCCGCCCACATCAACGAGCTGCTGCGCAGCCTGAACGTGAACGGCGAGGAGGAAGCACAGCCTGCTGATACCGAACAGACCGAGGACTGACTGCCTTTGCGGAAAGGATGGATCATTGGATGACAGAACAACTGGATGTGCAGCAGATGGCGCAGCGCCTGCTGGCTGCGGACAACATTTTGATTCTGTGCCACAAAAACCCGGACGGTGACACCATCGGCTGCGGCAGCGCCCTGTACTATGCGCTCAAAGCGCTGGAAAAAACAACGGCGGTGCTCTGCTCCGATGCCATTCCGTCCCGCTACGCCTTTACGAACCCACGGCTGTTCAAGGGCGAGTTCGAGCCCCGCACCGTGATCGCGGTGGACGTGGCAGGTTTGCAGCTGTTTGGCGAAAATAACGGTGTGCCGCAGTTTGCACGCCATGTGGACCTGTGCGTCGACCACCACGCGGGCAACAACGGCTATGCCGATTTTACCCTTCTGGATGCCGGTGCCGCTGCGGCAGCGGAACTGCTGTATCAGGTCATCGTGGAGATGGGGGTGACTATCACCCCCCACATTGCCGACTGCCTGTACACCGGCATTGCTACCGACACCGGCTGCTTCAAGTTCTCCTCCACCACCGCCAACACCCACACGGTGGCGGCAAAGCTTATTGAGGCCGGCTGCCATGTGGAGGAGCTGAACACCCTGCTCTTCGACACAAAGCCCCGTGCCCGCATGGAGGCCGAGCGCATCGCCCGCAACCATCTGGAGTACTATCTGGACGGCCGCTGTGCCCTGATCTACCTGACGAGGGACGAGATACGGCAGAGCGGGGTAGACCCCGCAGATCTGGAGGAACTGACCAGTCTGCCCATCAGCATCGAGGGAGTCAAGGTGGGTCTGACCCTGCGCCAGCAGCCCGGCGGCAGCTACCGCATCAGCGTGCGCACCGCAAAGAGTGTGGACGCCTGTGCCATCGCCCGGCGGCTGGGCGGCGGCGGACACACCCGCGCAGCAGGCTGTGAGCTGCTGGGCGACCTTGAAAACGCCAAAAATGCGATCCTTGCAGAGGTGGAAGCCGAGCTGGACGCACCGCAGGAGGAAGCATGATGCAGGGTATCCTGATCGTAGACAAGCCCATGGACTGGACCAGCTTTGACGTGGTGGCAAAGCTGCGCGGCGTGCTGGGTACACGCAAGCTGGGGCACAGCGGTACGCTGGACCCCATGGCCACCGGCGTTCTGCCGGTGTTCTGCGGCGGTGCCAGCAAGGCGGTGGATCTGCAGCTGAACCACGACAAGACCTACCGCGCCACCCTGCGCTTGGGCGCACGCACCGATACCGGCGATAGCACCGGCACTGTGCTGGAAACTGCACCCGTCACCGCCGGAGAGAAGGAACTGCTGGCTGTGCTGCCGCAGTTTATCGGCCCGCAGATGCAGGTGCCGCCCATGTACTCGGCAGTCAAGATCAACGGACAGCCGCTGTATAAGCTGGCGCGTGAGGGCGTGACCGTGGAGCGCAAGGCGCGCCCCATTGAAATCTACGGCATCGAGTACGGCGGCAGTCCGGCAGAAAACGAGTATGTACTGACGGTGCGCTGCTCCAAGGGCACCTATATCCGCACCCTGCTGGAGGATATCGCCACCGCCATGGGGCAGAAGGGCACCATGAGCGCGCTGCGCCGCACTTCTGCCGGTCTGTACACCGAAGCAGATGCCCACACGCTGGAAGAGATCCTTGCAGCAAAGGAGCAGGGAACTGCCGCGCTGGAAGCACTGATGCTGCCGGTGGAAAGCGTGTTCACCCCGCTGCCGCTGCTGATGGTGGAGCCATGGGTGGAGCAGCACCTGTACAACGGCTGTCCCACCAGCCGCTACCCCGCAGCAGACGGACGCTACCGGGTGCGCAATGCCGCCGGGCAGTTCCTTGGCCTTGCTAACATTACCGGCGGGGTGCTCCGGGTGGAAAAACTGTTCGTGGAACGTAATTGAGCAATAAAGGAAACAAGACCCATGCAGATCATTTCTCAGTTTGCCCCGCTGCCGCTGGCACAGCCTGAAAAAGGCACCGCCGTGGCCATGGGCTACTTTGACGGCATCCATATCGGCCACCGGGCGGTGATCGAAGGGGCGGTACAATGGGCAAAGACCCATGATGCAGCCCCGGCGGTGTTCACCTTCCGCCTGCCGGTGGAAAATAAAATGAAGGGCAAGCGCCTGCTCTCCACCGAGGACAAGCACGCCCTGATCCACAGTCTTGGGGTGGAGTATTACCTCACCCCGGACTTTGAGGCGATCAAGGCACTGAGCCCGGAGGAGTTCGTGCGCGGCATCGTGGAAAACTGCCACGCCCGGGCGCTGTTCTGTGGCGAAAACTTCACCTTTGGTGCAAAGGCTGCCGGTACGCCGGAGCTGCTGCGCACCCTCTGTGCCCCTCTTGGGGTAGAGGTAGTGGTGGTGCCCATGGCTCAGTTTGAGGAAAAGCCGGTGTCCTCTACCCGCATCCGCACCGCGCTGGAGGGCGGGGACATCCCGGCGGCCAACGCCATGCTGGGCATGCCCTATGCCATCCGATTTGCGGTGCAGCACGGGGCAGGGCTGGGGCACACCCTCGGGGTGCCCACCATCAACCAGCTGTACCCGCAGGGCTTCCAGATGCCCCGTAGCGGCATTTATATCACCCGCACCTGCATCAACGGGGTGTGGTATCCCTCGGCCACCGGTCTAGGCAGCCGCCCTACCGTGAACGATGACGCCACCAAGGTGACCTGTGAGACTTTTATCCCGGGCTTTTCCGGCAACCTGTACGGCACCGACCCGGTGGTGGAGTTCCACGCTTACCTGAGCCCCAGCAAAAAGTTTGATACGCTGGACCAGCTGCGGGATTGCATCAACGATGCCGCCCGCCGCGCACAGGAATATTTTGCATAACGCATAAAAAGCGGAAAAATTATTTTTATTTGGGGTCGAGAAACGCCTGTGGGCGTTTTTCGACCCCTTTTGTCATGAAGGAAAACAGCATTTCCGGCGTCTGCGGGCAGAAAAAACCGCACTTCGGGCAAAATAGACACATTTCCGTGCAACAATGGCAAATGTTTGTTAAACAATTATCTATCTCATATCCTTGCAATACACGCAGTTTTTGTTTATAATAGTAACTGTACGGGGCAACGCCCCGATTGTGAGCGAGACTCTGGTTCAGAATTATAACTTGAGAGGAGTTTTTACCATGGGTTTAGGTAAGAAGACGATCGACGATCAGAACTACTGCGGCAAGAA
>OOAI01000040.1_pt1 | contig 101345 bp, 97 predicted proteins | sample 1671191 | NCBI WGS metagenome assembly OOAI01 (sample SAMN06348131, study PRJEB24527) | human gut metagenome | biome: human gut; feature: ankylosing spondylitis patient; material: feces | host: Homo sapiens | place: China | collected 2015-10 | reverse complement strand
CGGAAAGCTGCTGCTTATTCAGCACCATGTCGATATACTTGCGGATATTTTTCAGTGCGGAGATGTCCGGCTGCAAGGTTTCCAGTTGGGTGCGCAACTCTGCGCTGCTCGATTGCAGCGCAGAAAATTCGGCATCCAATGCCGAAAAATTCACCGCTGTGCTGCCGTTCAGCTTCATCAGGGTGCGGACGGCTTTATTAAAGGTGTCCAGTTCCTCTTTGTGCTGAGTAGCGTAGGCGTCCTTGGTCAGCTTAAAGTTTTTCTTAATAAAGGTGTCGTGGATGGGCTTTAGCTTAGCATAGACGGCGGCAGCGTCCTTGATTTGGGTGATTGCCCGCATACGATTTTCGTTCTGCTTCAACTGCCTGCGGAGAGGAGCGACGGTCTGGTTTAAGCTGTCAATGGCTTGGTTCAAATCCTCAATGGTGTTCAGGGAATGGGCTTTCAGGTAGTCCACCGTCTGCTTGACTTCCTCGAAGTCCCGAACGGTGCATTTCAGCTTTGCCTTGCCAGACCAATCGCTGCGCTGCTCATTGCGAAGGTTGAAGTAGTCCACCAGCAGATCGGACAGCGTTGTCTCCTTGGCTTGTTCCAGTGCATCCAAAAGAATCTGCTTCTTTTCGGTCAGGTCTGCAATCCAGTGTTGCAGACCACGAATGGTGCTGCGGATGGACTGCATCAAGCTGTTGGCTGCACGAATATCCCGGTTGAGATTTCCGAGAAAGGTTTCGATTCCCCGCTTTTCCATCTGGTGCGCAGCAGGGCCGAGATGGACGGTCGGTATCTGCTGCACTCCCTGACGCTCGAATGAGCGGAGATCAACACGCTCTGGGCGGTCAGCAGCTTCCAGATAGCGGTTGGTGATGGTTTCCCAACCATGCCGCCAGACCTCGGCGTACTTCTGGTCGTTCCAGTCCACGGTGTTTTCCTTGTGGCACTTCCAGTTGCCGGAGGGAAGCCGGATGCGCTCACCGTTCTCGTCGAGGTCGTAAACCTTTCGGGCTTTCGGCAACCATTTACCGTGTTCGTCCATTGCCCGGAGCGTCAGCAGAATGTGGGCGTGTGGGTTTCCATCTCCCTTGTCGTGAATGGCAAAGTCGGCAATCATGCCCTTGGAAACAAACTGCTCCTGACAGAATTCCTTTATCATGGACAGATACCGCTCTTTCGGGACTTCCACCGGAAACGCCAGCACGATGCGCCGGGCAAGCTGGGAGTTCCACTGGTTCTCCACAGCTTCCACGGCGTTCCAGAGGGTCGCCCGGTCTGCATATTCGGGCGGCGCATGGGACGGCAGCATGATCTCGGCATGGACAAGTTCTTTCTTCTTGCTGTAGAATTTTGTTCTCTGATCGTACTCGCTGAACAGCCGTTCGCCGCTCTGGTAAGCGGCCCCGGCAACAGCGGACTGCCCTTGGCTGCGCTTGACGATGGTAATTTTGAAATGCGGACACGGAATAGGCATCACCCCCAAACAAAAAGACCGCCCAGCAAGATTGCTCTTGGTGAACGGTCTGGAATTGTATTCGGTTTTGCTCGCCGCCTTAGAACGGAGTGCCATGCGCTTCGATCTCAGGCGGGAGCCGCAAAAGGATAGCTGCAAAGCAGCGCAAGGAAAATGCAGTTTTCCTTGGGATGGAATCGGGCTGGCGCACAAACGCCAGCTTCGATTTCATCGAGCCGTCTGCAAGACCGCAATTTCACCGGAACGGTGTATAATTGCGCCCTTTATTCTAAAGGGTTTTGGACGTTGCTGCGTTCGTGAACGTCATGCACCATCTTTGCAAGTGCCAGCACGACTTCCGGTTGACGGAACGAGATTTTTAGCAGTTCCATCACCTGATCATCGGTCAGTTCTCCCGGACAGACCAGAAAGCTTTCCAGCATTCCGGCGCGAGTGCAAAGACGATGCACACGCTCTCTCCGGTTCAGCTCTGACATCTGGCGTTCAAGAATCTTCTCCCGGTGCTGGCAAGAGCGCAGCTTCTGCTCCGCTTTGGCTTTCTCGCTGCGGAGATAGGCAAGGTTGGTTTTCGGTTGGGTCATGGCATCACGCTCCTTTGCAAAATAAAAAGCCAAACAATCAGTATGGAGGCACACTGATCATTTGGCTGGGGAACATATTTAATTCTCACAGTTTAAACGAACTTTCACGGTAAAAGTTCCATTCTTCTTTTCGGCATAAAAATCGCCATCGCTTTCCCGTACCACACGTTTTACATTTTTCAGCCCATATCCATGGTGGCTGCCAACCCGAAGGCTACGCGAGGTATCACTGTATGGATTGTCAAGGCGGTAGAAAAGGCTTCGATACTGTTTGCGCAGCTGCAAATGGATTTTTCGTTGTTCTGGCGGCAAGCCAGAACAAGCTTCAATTGCATTGTCGAATGTGTTTCCAATCAGGATGCTTAAAGATAGCGGAGATATAGATAGAACTTCTGGAATCGTTACGTCCAGAGTGACTTTGATGCCGTTTTCTTCTGCTGTATGTAAATACTGATTCAACAGTGCGTCCACAACTGGATTTCCAATCGTAGAAATATTTTTGGAACGTTCAAAGGCATCCGTTGCATCTCGTACAATTTTGTGAAGTTCTTCGGGATTCCCGCGTTCCGCAACTGCCTGCATTGCCAGAATATATTTTTTGATGTCGTGCCAAAGGGCTCTTGTTTCTTCCTGCCGTTCCTTTAGCTGCTGGTAATACTCCATCTGCAAGCGATATTGCTGTTCGTTAAATTCCGCTCTGAATTTTTCCTGCTCATTTTTTCGGAGAGCTTCCACATAGAAAACAATCAGGATGTTTATTAAGAGAAGTACTGCCATAAAGCCAATCAGGTAGTCTGGAAAATTTTCATCCGCTGCATGGTACTGTACCACATAGCAAACTGCAATGCTGGCAATCTGAATAGCGATGATCGGCAGCAGCCAAAGAACGCGCAGCACATTTTCTTTCCGGCTGAAAAAATGTGAAACTAAGATTAGCAATGGAATCTGAATCAGATTCGAGAACACCACGTAAATCAGTCTGGCCGCACCTGCTTGCATTAGGACATCTGTATCCGGGATGCGCAGTCCGATAAGAAGCATCGCAAGGATTTCAACTACTGCTACAAGCGTGAAAAATGCAGCACTTGCAAAGATGGCTTGCCATATTTGTGCTTCATAAAACAGCATCGCCAGAAGAAACCCTCCCAGCAGAAGGTAAATCGTTCGCGGCATCACCCAAGTGGGAAACAAGCTCAATGTACATTGCCCCACGATTAGAAGTGCAATATAAAGATAGTACCATCGTGAAGATAAATCTTTTTTCTGGAATAAACGGTCAACAAAAAGTACAAGCAGTGCGATGTTGGCAAAACTCCCGGCAAATTCAACAAAATAATATATCATCTTCCCAAATAAGCGTTAAAGCTCTGATTGAACTCCTGACGCTTCCTCCGGCTGATCGGCAATTGATTTCCACTGGACAGAACAACTGTCGTTCCAGTAGCATAGACAATATGCTCCATGTTGACAAGATAGCTTTTATGCGGTGAAGCAAAGCACTTTTTCGGCAACTGTTCTAAGGCTTCTGGAATCGTCATTCGCAGAGTGAGGTCTTGCCCTTTACAATGAATCAAAACTTTATGCCCGTGGCTTTCCAGATAATAAATTTCCGATGTTTCCAATGAAAGCGTCGCTCCTTCATATTCAACGGTAAAGTGCTTGGAATTCAATTCTTGGACAACTGCATCCATTGCAGCAGTAAAAAGCGATTCATCAAGTGGTTTCACCAGATAACGGAATGCAATGCCATACCCCTGCACAGCGTATTCATGCCGCTTTGTAACAAAGACCACCAACGGATGTTTTTCCATCTGTGTTAAGGTTTGTGCCATCTGAAATCCGTTTGAAGGCATTTCGATGTCGAGCAGCAGAAGATCGAAGAACTTCTTTTTTAGCTGCAAATCACTTAAAAGCATTGCACCGTCTGTGTAATTCTCAATGTCAAAGTTGCCATGGACATCATATCGCCGAACGATTTGAACAATATCTTCAAGTTCTGACGGTTCATCATCGCAGACTGCAATTCGATACCTTGCCATGTTGTCGTCCTCCACAAAGTAATGTTTCTGGCACTATTATAAACTGTGCATTTGCGCCTGACAAGTGGCTTGATATACCACTTTTGCCACAATAACGACCAGTTTTGCCAAAGACCTTGCTTTCGGAAAAATCTATGGTACATTGATATTGAAATCAGTATCAGTGTTTCTACAATATCAAAACCGGGAAGGATAAGCATGAAGTTTTCACCATTGGAACTTTTACTGGTTATTTCGATAGCGGTAATCGTAGGAATCGTACTGGTAGTTCTTGTAAAGTATCTGATTCGCTATGCCATTAAGTTTTTACGCAAAAATTGAAAGGACACCGATTGCCAATGAAGAAAGCATACTATGGCCTCCTTACATTTGCAATCATGAGCTTGTCTTACGATTTGTATTATTGGAACATGAGAAGTGCTGTGGGTGTTCTAAGGGCAGAAGATAAGGTACTTTGTTTATCAAGTGGAGGCATTTGCGTTCTCATAATAGTTTTTGTTGTTATAAAAAGCATCAAAAATAAATAGATTGATATATATTTCTGCCGCAGAATTTTATCGAGGTGAAGCGATACTGATGAAAAAGATACAGAATTTTTTCTCATATGCAAAGGTAAGTGAGCTGCCAACAAATCAAATTTTTGAGTTATTCGATTTAAGTAACAATGGAAAAGATGTTTCTCCTTATAAAATCGACTACGCAGTTAATAAAGATATTTTAGATGAATGCCAATTGGGAGCTTACGAAAGTTTGATTGAACTCAACAACGAAGTAGCTCTTTTGTATGATAATGGAAAGATCGTTGCTCTTATTGGCTATGTTGTACAGTGAGGAACTAAAATGAAGAAAACTTATTGCGTATAGTACTTCTCGGATGGTTTATACTTCTGTGGGTGGTTATGGTGTTACATATCATTCATATGTTGCAAGAGAGTTTAGGAACCGTAAAGAAACATCGAAAGGAAAAGAATCATGAGTAAAATTATAGGAGCTTTGCTGTTAGTTGCTCTTGCAGTGCGGTTGGTGGTGCTTTTCTTCTTTAAGCGGAATATTGTTCTGAATGAAATATCGTTGGTACTGTTTATAGCTGTTTTCGTGGTTGCCGTTATTGTAATGCTGGTAAAGTGGTGGAAATGGAGAACTAAATAATTTATATTACCGTGTTGAAGGACTATTTTATTATCATGCGAGCTTACTATTTCGGATTTACAACCGTGAGAAGCTATTCGTGTATTTAAGGCTAAGTACATTCTATGAAATGATTCTAGGCTTGAGGGGTGAGCAAAGATGAAGCACGACAAACTGTTCCTTGTAAGAATTTTGTGCTTGATCGGAATTGCAGGAGAATTATTGATTCCCAATAATATCATTCGTATGTTATTTGGTCTGTTTTTTGCAATAATAAGTGTTGCTTTTTTGTTGATGCACAAGAAAGATATAATTTTGGAAGAAAGTGACAGAAAAAATAATTATTCGATTTCTATAATATGTATTAGCGTTATTCTACTTTTATTTATTATCGTTGGTTATATAATATTAAAAGAGTTGCGAGTCATTGTGCTATCTGATTCGCAGGAAATTTTTCTTTCAGAGATTCTCGTGTTTGGCTTTATGGCTATCTTTGGAAATTGCTCTAAAAAGCTTCCATTCAATAAGTATGTTGGTTTGCGTTTACCATGGACATTAGACGATTGTCAAACATGGAGATATGCACACATGCTTTTATATGAATTAACTTTTCCTACTATACTTTTAGGTATTACAATTCTTTTTGCTCTGCCCAATAAATCGAAAACGGTCATGATTTGGTCAATACTATTGTATATTGGCACTCCGTCCATCCTTTCTTATTTTTACTGCAGAAAAAGGCATTAATAAGATGCACGATTCAAATATGAAAACCATAGCTTGATGCCCAGTGTTGAGGGTCATATTGTTTGCAGCCACACCGATTTCGTTACAAGTTTTCTCTATTTTGATACAAAATCGTGGACTTTGACGGGTTCTTGTGCTTTGATATCATTGATAATAGCTAGAGTGGAATTTGAGATGAAAGGGAGATTCCGATGCAGAACTTAACGCATTAACCAATTTCGCGCATGTACATTCAGATGGTGAAGTTCAAAAGATTTGATTGTTCTGAAAGAATCACACACACCTTTGTAACGGCATTTGCTGTCGTAAACGTAAATAGCATCTAAAAACTTTACAGCATCAGCTGGACGTCCCCGAATCAATCGTCTAGAATCGAATTCAATTCGGGTTCCATATTTCATCTTACTATGAATCGGCTGAATAGGAGTGTCTTATGAAGAAAAGTTTAACCTTCTCCTTTGCTATGTTACTGGGGGTAGTAGTTCTTCTAAGTCCGGTCTCAAATGCACTTGAAGCAGATATGAGCAGTTCAATTACGTATAGGCCGGAGGATACACAGATTTGCTATGTCTCTGAAATAGATGAGGTTATAAGCAATACGGAAATTGACAAATCGGTTCGACAAACCGTGAAGGAACGAGCCCGCACCGGAGCAACTTTCTACTCTATAACACCAGAATCGCAGGAGCAGATCGAGCAGCTGTTCGGCGTTCATTTTGTGGAAAACGCTTTGCTGGATACCATGGAGCATAGCATTGCCCAAAAAGATCAAATGAATGTCTTTTTCAATTCCTCCACCAAAGTCATGGAGACGGAATATACAAGATACTGGCTGGACGGAAATGTAAGTATTTCACTTTGCGCCAACACATTTTATGATGTGGATGGAATGTGCGGTTCTCAGAAAACGTATACGAAAACATTCCCTAAACAGAATTACAGCATTTCCAAAAAGCTTTACACATCGAAGTCAGGAAAGTGCTTTGAAATCTACACAGTACAGGATCGTGCTGGCTGTACAACTGCACAGTATACCATGTTCCAACACCATGCAACAGACTATGCCCTTTATGTCCGCAATGAAAATGCTCAAAAAAGTGAGACGGCTGGTATTCCAAACGATTATCTGCTAACCTTACTGGATAGTTTCTCCTTTGAAAACTGATCGTTTTAAAGAGCTTGGTTGCACGCTATTTGTTGTTACGCATAACTCAGATATTATGCAAAGAGAACTGCTGGTCATTCAGATTTAAAGAGAATCTGTTCTGAAGCAAAAGAACAATAATGTACAACAGCCCTCTATTTGCAACGACTGCAAGTAGAGGGCTGTTGGTCTGTTGGGAATATTTTAATTAAAGGCTAGTCTTCTAGTCTGCCATGGTCACAGCTAAGTGAGAGATAATGCTCAATCTCACCACCCAGCACAAGCTGGGCATACTCCAAAGGCTTATTATAGAGTAACCAGTCCAGTTCTGCTCGCTGCGCAGGGGTGTTGCCGTATTCGTCCTCTATGGCGATGCAGTCGATGGAAAGGACGGTTTCATCCTCAAATCGGGCTTCCACCCGGTTGGTGTCCATGTTGTAGCGGCAGGAAAGCGCTTTTTGAGAGTGATTATGGTCGAAATACTGATTTCGTTTCATTTGAATTGCTCCTTAAATGATTTTTGGATTTGATTTTCAACGAGATGAGGTCTCTTTTTCCTTTTTCTTAAGTCACCCAACCGCACTGTCCTGCATCGCAACTGTTCACGATGCTGTCTACGTCCGGGCGATTCATCAGCTTTTGCAGGATACCGAACTGCTTTTTGGTGGACGCTGACACCAGATACTGCCACTTTTGCGGCAGGATGGGCAAGTCTGCGATGCTCCACTTGACGTATGCTTGAGTGTTGCCAACCGCGTCACCTACTTTCTGTAAGACTTCATACTTGAGGGCGGCAAGGTCGGCTATGGCAGCGCGTACCTCGCCGGACAGCGCATTGTAGGGTGCGCCGTACTCGTTCAGATACCGGGCAATCTGATTGAGGTTGCCGCCGATCCTGCCGTACTCGGCGGCCAGCTTCCCGACAGCGGAAAGCAGTTCATCATTGACCGCCGACACATGGATAACGGGGCGTATGGTAGTGCGCCGTATCGCCTGCCGGAGAAATTCCGACTGGCTGATACCATAGGGCGCAAGCCGCGCTGTGAAGTCGGCGTATTCATCTTCGGACAGCCGGGTTTTCACAACGCGGCTGCGGTGGGGTGTGTTGTATTTCTTTCGCATGGTCGTGACCTCCTTTCTTGCCGCATGAGCGCGGCGGGGATAAGCGGCGCAAGCCGCAAAGCAGGGTTTGGGGAAGGCACTCCCCAACAAGTTTCCCGCGAGGGGCAAAACCGCAGAATTGCGGATTTTGGCACCGTGGTAGAAACTTGCTCTCAGTAAGCCGCAGACTGCCCCTGTCCGGGATTTCCGTACATAGAGCGAACGGGGCGTGGCTTTCAGCCCGCTGTGCGCGGCCTTTTTTCCTTTCGCCAAAGATACATTTGAAAGGCCGCCAGCTACCCGCTGAACGGGGACTTTTCAAATTTTCTTTTGCCTTAGTAATCCGGGAAACAGGATTTTAGCAACCGGCGGGGCAGAGAATTTTTCCTTTTACTCCCTACAACACCGAATTTTGAAATTTGCCAAACAAAACGGCTTATTTTCTCTTTGCTTCCTACTACGGACAAAAATCAAAAATGCCAAACGCCGGGGAAGAAAAATTTCTCCTTCACTTACTACTACAATCTGAACAGGGCAAAATGGCCGGAAACGGAGCCGGGCAACAAAAAAAGCAGCAAATCTTTTTCAGACTTACTGCTTTCGCTGGTCGCCGGTGGGCGGCTGGTATTCAGTTTTAAGGCTTATCGGTCAAAGCGAAATTTGAACAGGGCGGCAATTAGCTTCTGCTTCACATATTCTTCAACCTCGGCGTTGACCTGACCGTGTACTTTGGAACAGTAGCGGATATATCCGGCGTAGTGGGAAAGAACGGTGTCGATTGCGTCCGGGTCGCCCCCATGTGCTTTGACGATTGTTTCATAGGGGAGAAGTCTACTCATGGTCTTTTTCCTCCATAAACCGCCGGAGCCGTTTTAAGGCAAGCTGGATATGCCGCCCCGCTGTGCTGCGTGTCCGGCCGATATGTACGCCGATCACTCGCTGCGGCTGGCACAGGAAATAGTAACGGAAAATTTCTTCCTGCGTCTGCTCTGGCAAAAGGGCAAGGGCGGCGGCAAGTTCCGCATGGTACAAAACGGCGGTTTGGTCGCAGGCGGTAAAAAGATATTCTTCAAGTTGCTCCGGCTCGGCAAGCTGGACAAACTTCTCATTCATCAGATAGTCAAGGGAAACTTCCCGTTCCCACCTCCGGCGCAGCTTCAAAATTTTATCTATTGCTGCGTGACGAATGACAATCTTGCAAAAGGCGTTAAAGGTGTACTGGATATGGACTTTATAGGCTTCATCTTCGGTCATGGAAATTCCCCCTCTCTGAATAATAGTGCGGGGCGGCAGCACTCCTTGCTGTCGCCCCTTGATTACCTACCAGCAAAGGCGGGCGGGGCTGTCAACGGCGGCGCGTATGCGCCGTTCATCTTGACCGTTGACTGGCTCGGCCGGCTGTGCTATTCATTCGATAAACAGAAATTTATCTTTCTTTTTTCTTATCCTGTCCTAATGCAATAAATCCCACTGTAACAGCCAGTGCAAGTATAATGTCATGCTCGCCTAATGGATTGACTATAATCGAATATACCAAATATGCTGTGCAAAGTAACAATATCGCCAGAATGATTCCGCGCAGAATATTTTTGTTCTTAAACATCCTGTACCCTCCTTATAACCGCTTGTCAAAATAAATCGTTGCAACCAGTTCAATCAAATTCCGTATTCCAATATAAATCAGCACAAATGTAACCACTCTCTGTAGTGTAAATGTCGTTTGACTATCTATAAGCAATGGTAACACCACAATCAAGACGATCAGAACCGTATTTGAGATATTCGCAGCATTATTTGCATTAAGCTGTATCAATTTCCAGCGTTCATCACCTTTATATTGCATTTGTTTCTTGGCTTTTAAGAAATATAATCCCAAAGTTACAGCTAATGCCGAAACAAGAAAAATCAAAAAAATAGTTTGTTCATTCATACTATTTGTCCTCCCTATGCTCAAAAACTTCATCAATAGAAACGCCAAAAACTTCTGCAATCTTAAAAGCCAACTCCAAAGACGGAGTATATTTATATTTTTCTATTGATATAACTGCCTGTCGGGAAATCCCAACTTTATCTGCTAAATCTGCTTGTGTCCAATCTCTTTCAGCTCTTAGCACCTTAATCCTATTCCATATCAAGGTCATCTCTCCTTTCCAAAAAGTAATGAAGTGATTACATTTATAATGTAACACATTCATTACATTTTGTCAAGCAGCAGAAACAAAAAATAGCGTACAAAGTTTTCGTGGTATTTGACATTGTGGGAGTGTATAACCAGCGGTCTTTTGGTTTTTTACTCGGAATAGCGTGGTACTGGCGGTCTATGTTTTGTTTTTAGTATCTTGCTTCTTTATCATACATGAGCATTGGCAGAGGGGTTATCGCCGCCGTAACCTTCCATGAGGTTCACAGCACCCCACACGCCCAGACCGGCACCCAGAGCAACCACCAGAGTCTTCAGAACGTCCACTGCACTGTTAAAGAATTCCATAGTAAAATCTCCTTTGGTTTGAAAAAAACGACCCTGCACACATCTGAAATCCATTTGTTAAAGCGCCGTAAGCTGCGGCGAGAGTTAATTTACTGGTGTACTTATGGGTCAAACTGTGTTTATTGCGAGAGCGGATTAGCCGAACAGACCGGACAGCAGGGGCACCAGAGTGATACCGATCAGGGCAACGCCGCCGCCAGCCATCAGCTGCTTCATACCCTGACTCTTGGCCGATGGGTTATCACCGCCGTAGCCCTCCATGAGGTTCACGGCACCCCACACGCCCAGACCGGCACCCAGTGCCACAACCAGAGTCTTCAGAACGTCCACTGCGCTGTTAAAGAATTCCATAGAAAAATCTCCCTTGTTTTGAAAAAGCGACCCTGCACACACCTGAAATCCGTTTGCAAAAGCCGAAAACCACGGCGAGGGTTGATTTTCCGGTGTACCTGTTGGGTCAATGGATAAAAAATAACCGCTCGTCTTATCAGGCGAGCGGGAGTGAATCAGCATCCACCATGATGAAGGTATCATCCGGGTGGATTTTTTCTTTTCGATTCAAGAACTTCTCGATATCGAGGGCGTTCTTGGGGTCATAATCGGAGGTGTACTTGTAGTTCGGGTGCTGGGTCAGGTCGTACTTGTCGCTCAAAAATGGGCGCACACCACGAAGCTGCAGGATGCACTTGCCGCCATCCAAAACTGCCAACTCATCCCGGCTCATAAGTTCGTGACCGAGTTTTTGATAGTTGGTGCCATAGCTTGGGCTATTGCCACGGGTATCGGAATTGTTGCAGCTGTCGATGGTTTCCTTGCCGAGTGCTTCGGCAAGATCTTTCAGGGTGGTAGGCTCACTGCCGCCCAAAAATATCTGACTGTCCATGTTGCCCACGATGGTATCCGCATTATCTTTGTAGATGGCTTTCAGCTGGCTGCGGGTCTGCAAGACCAGACACGCCGAGATCTCACGGCTGCGGATGGTAGCCACCAGCTTTTCCAGCTGCGGAATCTGACCGATGTTAGCACACTCATCGATCAGGCACCGCACATGGACTGGCAGTTTGCCGCCGTATTGGTCATCTGCCTTATCACAGAGCAGATTGAAAAGCTGTGTGTAGATCATGGAGATCAGGAAGTTAAATGTACTGTCCGTATCGCTCATGATAAGGAACAGCGCCGTTTTCCGGTCACCCAGCTTGTCCAGTTCCAGCTCATCGTACATGGTGGCATCCCGGACTTCCTGAATATCGAAGGGTGCGAGCCGGGCACCGCAGGAAATAAGAATCGACTTGGCCGTTTTGCCGGCAGCTAGCTTGTAAAGTTTGTACTGCCGCACGGCAAAGGATTTTGGCTTCTTCTTGCCCAGATCCTCAAACAACAGGTCTACCGGATTCTGATAAGTTTCATCGTCCTCAGACACCTGCATAGTGTTTAGCATTTCCAGCAATGTTGCGAAGTTTTGCTCCTCGACAGGGGCTTCGTAGTGGAGGTATGCGATCAGCGAAACGAGCAGAAGCCGTTCCGCTTTGTCCCAGAATGGGTCGCCGCCCTGACCTTCACCTTTGGTGTTGGTCATCAGCACGGTGACAAGTTTCAGAACATCCTTTTCACTGTGGATGTACGCCATGGGGTTATAGCGCATACTCTTGGAAAAGTTGATCGTGTTGAAGAATTTTAGCTTGTAGCCGTGCTTTAACAGGGCTTCTCCACATTCCACGCCGATACTACCTTTCGGATCTGTAACTACGAATGATACCGGAAAATTCTTGGAATCACATTGCAGCAGATTCGGCTTGATAAAGAACCTTGTCTTACCGCTGCCGGAGCCGCCGACTACCAGCACATTTTTGTTTCGGGCATTCTTGGGGTCCGGCGGGCGGTTGGACATCATCAGGCGTTCTGTTTTGGTCAGGATGATATTGTCCTCAAATTTCGGAGCCATGAACGGCTCGATATCTTTGGGTCCGCCCCACCGGGCAGAGCCGTACTCCATGCCGTGACGGTACTTCTTGGCGTTTTTGCCTTTCAGGTACACCGCCAGCCGCATTCCAGCGCCGCAGCACAGACCAATGAACAAGTCAAATGGGTGCAGGCTGGGCAGCGGATTGGCAAACGCTGCCGGGATAGTTCCCATCAGCGATACGATTTTATCGCCCAGTTCCTTGCCCACGGCCAGCCGCCACGCCTCGCCCAGATTAGTGGCTAGCAAGCCAATTACCACATAGGGCAGATAGAGCGCCAGCAGCTTGGAAAGCTTCTTTTTGCTCATAGGCCACGCTCCTCCTGCTTGTGCCGCACTTTGTCCGGCAGATTTGCGATAGTCTGTGCCAGATCGTGCAGCTTTGCCAGCACGGAAGGACGCTTGGTTTTATCCAGCACCGATGCCGAATATTCCTTGAACGCTGCGCTCAAAGCGTCCGTGTCCTGTGCCTTGAAGTAGACCATATACCGGGGCGGCTTGCAGGACAGGTCTTTCTGGATGGAGTAGTCGATGTGATATCGCTTGGCATAACGGTCAAAGTCCTTGATGCCAGTTTTCTGGATCTCCACATTGGTCACGCCACGGTTCTGTCGCACCAGCCGCTTCATGGACTGCCTGCCCTGCGAAGCGTGCTTATCGTACTGCCGCAGCAGAAACTGCATCCCACGCAGCAGGGTGCGGGCAGACAGTTTTGTGGTCGAGATGGCAAGGTTGACCGTCTTATGCTCGATTTCTTCCTGCATCGTTACCACCTCCCTGAGAGAAACTCAGCTTAACGGTCATGTGCCACCGGGGGCTTGCTCACAGCCTTTTCCGCGTCATTCTGAACTGATTCGTCCGGAACCGGAATGACCATCAGGCGACGCCCCAGAGGGAGAAAGGCTTCGGGTTGATGGAATTCTTCTTCATACTTCTGCGTCAGCTCCGGAGAGAGCGACACAAAATCTTCCTCTCCCAGCCCCACCACCAGAAAGGTTCCGGCAATGACATCATACATCAGCCCGTCCTCGTCCCACAGGGCACGGTTCAGCGGCAGCCCCATGAGCTTGCCATCATCGTTGTAGACGATGGCGACCGGATCTTCAAAAGGGTAGCTTGCGCCGATGGAGCCGCCCACCGTCTGCTGCAAGGCTTTCAGGTCGTTATCAATCTCGACCTGCTGCGGGTACTGTCCCGGTGCAATTTTCAGCACCGACAGGGTGTTTTCATTCTGTTCCATTATCATTCTCCTCGAATTAGATAGTGATTTCCTGCCCAGCACGGGCGGCGTTCAACAGAGCTGCCACAAAGAAGCCAAAAATAGCACCAGCTTCAAACAGCATAAACCCAAAGACAGATCGCATCAGTCAACCTCCGACAGTTCCACGCCGATACACCGCTTTCCGTCCTTGTCGTAGAAAAACAGGTGTGCCAGAAGCCAGTCATCCAAATCCAGCTTCTCATAAAGGCTCGGCAGAATAAGGAAGTGGTCATTATCTTTCCGACAGAGAAAGGCAGTATCCTCCAGGATGCGTTTGCCATCCACAATGCGAACCTGCTCCGGCTGATAGCGAATCTGGAAATCCGTAAAAGGAATATTGCAGGTTTCGTGGGTACCCTCCCAGTACGGAGCTTTTTTCTGCATTTCCGCATCATAAGACACATAATGGATGCCCTCTACGGCACTGATGATCACAACTTCCGGGCCGTGTTCAAAACCGTATATGCTGGCTTTGATAAGTTCATCAATGACTTCACCAGCGGACAGCCCCGGATACATCCTCTGAAAAAATTCCGCTCTCGTTGACATAGCGGCACCTCAGTCGATGCAGATGCAGGGCAGCTTCTGGTCATCTGCCATCAGGGTGATGCTGTGACTTTCCAGATACTTCTGGAACAGGTAGACCTCATCAATGGTCAGCGAGATGACCTCGCCGTCCATGTTGGTACGAGCCAGAATCACCGGGCCGGTCAGATAGTGCTTGCCGCCCATCTTCAGCACCTGCGCCGGATTGTAGCAGAGCAGCAGCGAGGTGTCAGGGATGTTCAGGCAGGCATCGTCCTCCTCAAAGCAGGGCAGGATGCCGGGAGCCTCATCCAGCGTGATGACGGTCAGTTCCATATCCGGGGCAATGGCTGCGAGGTAGACCTCGCAGCCCCGGTTTGCCGCCAGTGCAACGCAGATACGCACATCAATGGTGATCTCTTCGGAGCGGATGGTATGGGTAGCGTTGTTTTTCATAGGCTTTTTCTCCTTTGTTTGCAAAAGAAAAAGACCCCATCGGGTCTTTCATTACGGTATAAGTCAGCGTTCGTTCTGCCGCTGCTGTTTGCGCTGCCACTGTTCCAGCAGCTTGATGATGGTGTCCTCCATCTGTTTCGGGGTGTAGCTGCGGGGAAAGTATTTCCGCAGGGTGTCGTTTTTGATGACAACCTTGTCCAGTTCATCCTTTTTCTCTTCTCCCATGACCGCAAAGGCAACGTCATACGAGAAGTGCCCTTCCTGCGCCAGCTTTTTAAGCCGCTGCGCTTGGGAAAGGGACGGTGCATTCTGGGTGTCGTTCATCGCTTCTAAAAAATCCCGCTGTTGGCTTTCGTCCAGATAGGACAATTCCACAGCGGGATTGAAGGCGATTTTCTTTTCGTCCACCATGTCCAGAAGTTCGGGAACAAGGTTGGTCAGGCGGATAAAACGCTGGACTTGCTTATAACTTTCACCTGTTCCTTCAGCAACAACCTCTGTACTGCGTTTCCCGAAATAATCTGGGACAACTTGTCCCACATTTTTGGGTCGTCCAGCAGTTCGTTCGATTGCCTCCAGCTTCATTTTGTAGGCGAAAGCCCTCTCGCTTGGCAAGATGGTTTCGCGTTGAAGATTGCTGTCTACCATGAGCAAAACAGCGGCATCATCATCCATATTGCGGACAATGACCGGCAGGGTGTCCAGTCCGGCAAGCTGTGCAGCGTGCTGACGGCGGTGCCCGGAGATGATCTCATAGCCACCCTCCGGGCGTGGGCGGGCGATCAGCGGAGACAACACGCCGTACTGCTCTACGCTTTCTACGGTGCGCTGCATGGACTCGTCATCCAAGACCTTAAAGGGATGGTCTTTGAAGGGGAACAGTTCTCCGATGGGAATCTGCTGCACCTGCTCCCGCTGCTGTTCCTGCCGGGATTCCTCGGTGGAGAAAATGTCATCTGCCCCTTTCAGCGACACGTTTAAGCTGTTTTTTGGCATTCGCCATCACCTCCCTTGTCAGAGATTTATAGGCTTCTGCCACCTTGCCTTTGGAATCGTGCTGGAAAATGCTCTTACCCACGGCACTGATCTCCGCAGCGCGGACAGACCGTGGAATGGTCTGGTCGAACACCTTGATCTTGCTGCCGTAAGCACCCCGAATCAGATTGTCGATCTGCTGTCCATAGTTGGTGCGGCTGTCGGTCATGGTCAGCAGGATGCCCTCAATTTTCAGCTTGGGGTTGATCTGCCTTCTGATTTTTTGGACGGTCTGCAAAAGCTGTTCCAGACCTTTAGCCGAAAGATACTGCGCCTGCACGGGAATCAGGGCAGTATCTGCCGCCGCCAGTGCGTTGATGGTGAGCATCCCCAGCGAGGGCATACAGTCCAGCAGAATAAAATCGTACTCCCGTTTGGCACTGTCCAGCACCTGTTTCAACATCTTTTCCCGGTTCATGCAGTTGACGAGAGACACTTCCAGCCCTGCCAGTTCGATGTTAGCAGGGATCAGGTCAACGCCCTCTGCATGGTGCAGGATGCCTTCACCGGGCGGAATACTCTGATCGTCCATGGCTTTTGCCATCAGGGTGGAAAGGGTGGTGGGCAGTTCATCGGGCTGCTGCCAGCCCATGCTGATGGTCAAGCTGCCCTGCGGGTCAGCGTCCACCAGTAGGACTTTTTTGCCCTCCATCGCCAGCCCGATGCCCAGATTTTCACAGGTGGTGGTCTTGCCGGTGCCGCCTTTCTGGTTGACGATGGCTATTGTGGTTGCTTTCTTTGAAATTTTCATCACCTCCGCATCGCTAAGTCGTGGTTGGTTTGGTTCTGGTAGGAAAGCTGCATCGTGGTGGGTGCGTTGTACAGAGAAGCGAGCAGATATTGTTTCATGTTTCGGATTGGGCTGCTGTTCTCTGCAAGGCACATCAGCACAAAGCGGATATGGTCAGCGTTCAGCTTCATAAACCGGCTGCGTACCACTTCGGCGGGCTTATCGTCCCCGGCAATGCGCAGCGTCTTGCGGTTGATAGCGCAGGTGTCCACAAGCAAGTCCACAATCTGATAGATGGTGTCCTCATCGTCCGGGCAGAGCCGGAGCAGAGTGTCAACCTCCAAAGACTGTGAAAAATATCCTTCCAACTGTTCGCGTTTGCTCATCGCATCATCTTCTTCCGAATAGAAGGGATAAGGTTCACTCATTTCAGTATTATTCTCATCAGTCTTATTACATCGTGATTTTGCAGGGTCTTGACTTGTGGTTTTGAAGCCTCCAGAATCGTGAAAATCACGATTCTGGAATATTGGTTTTGACGATTCTGCCGAAAAGTTTTTCACATACACCAAACTTGGCTTGCCCAAACCTCTGCGTTTTCGTTCAATCAAACCAAATTCTTCAAGTTCCCGCAGCAACTTGGTCGCTTTGTTGTCTGCGCAACACAATGCCCTCTTGACATCCTCAATTGTGAAGATGATGAACACCCGGCCCTGCTCGTCCAGCCAGCCATTTTTAGCAGAAAGGCTCATGCGGTCGAGCAGGATACCGTACAGTGTTTTGGCATCGGTTGACAAGTTCTGGAACCGTGACTCCTGAAACAGAGCTTTCGGGATGCGGTAGAATGAGAAAAGTTCTCCGGCTTGTCCATAGAAGTAATCAAGGGTCATGCGGTTGTGTCAAGGGCTGAAACCGACAGTGATACAGAAACATTGTAAAAACCTCCAGTGAAAAAATTTTATTAGGATATGAAAAAAGCGCAACTTCGATTTTGCAGGTCGAAATTGCGCTTGGCAACATGTTATAATACAATGTCTTGACGAAAAACGGAATGGACGTATAATAAATTGTGTTATTTGAGAATTTTATATAATTTGCCCTTTGCACGGTCTCTCTGCTGGCAACAAACAAAATTTTATCGATCGAGGAGGAAAATTAATGGGATCAGAAACAATTTCTGCAGTTATGTCTGCTTTGGCTGTTATTTTAGGAATGATTGGTGCGATGTTTTCGGTAAAGCATACTGCTTCCAGTATAGAGAAAACGTCTGATGGTGACGCAAAAGAAGCAAAAGAGGCTGCTCAAAAAGTTCAGGAAGGAAATAAAGACATTATTTCTTTGATGTTGAATAATATGTCCGAATTAAGAGAATATTATTTCATTAATAAGCGGCAGGCTAATCGGGTGTTTAATGCAACATTGACGGCTTGTGTTATGGGTGGAATTATCTTTATCATTGGAAGTATCGTAGCATTTTGGGGTGGCCAGAAAGTATCGTTCTATACAACAATTTCCGGATGTGTTGTAGAACTCATTTCTGGCTTGTTTTTCTGGCTTTATAAAAGAACGATTGATCAGCTCAATCTTTATCACGAGAGATTGGGTTCAACAGAAAAGTATCTCACAGCGGTGCAGTTGGTTGATAAAATGTCAGAACAAGAAAAAGATAGTATGTATCGGTATATCATTGAAATGATGCTGATTGATAACAGTTCAAAGTGTCGTAAAAAAAAAGCCTCCGGAAAATAAGATACAAAATACATAATACATAATACTGTTGAACTTTGTGAAGGCTACTGAAGGAAAATTGTTGGCCTGCAAGTGATTTGTCGCATTTTAAATCAACCTATGACTTTACACCGTTTTCAAAAAAGAATGTTTGCCGCCCGGCTTTTCGGCAGGCTGCTGCATCATCCCCTTCAATGTACGGCGTAAGGTCGAAATTGAAAGTAATGTTGAGTTGATACCCACGATAAACCTCTACCCTGCGGATAAGCTGATTGACGATCATTTTCTTTGCTTCAAAACTGGCACTGTCGTAGAGATCAGAAAAAGAAATCAGTTCTTCGTACAGTTTTGATACGCTGTCCATCAGTTCGGCAGTTTTTTCCGTTTCTGCGTAGGAAGATTCATAAAGAACATCCAATTCCCGAAGTTTTTCCTCCTGCGCTGTAATCATCTCGGCAAGGGTTTCTTTGGGAAAGACGCTCTCACCTTTGATACAGGCAAGAATCTCGGCTTTCAGGGAAATCAAGTCTTTTTGGGCTTTATCCCGCTCTACCTGAATAGTTTGCAGATGATTCTTGCGTTCGACAACTTCCCGCTCGTAACGCCTTGTAATGATCTGCTCTTTCGGGATGCCTCTCATTTTGGAAAAGATCTGACGGACTGACTTATCAATGATCTCATCCAAAATATGTACCGTGTAACCCGTCTGCCCGGTGCAGCCGGTCTGCTTATAACGAGCACTTGGGTTCTCGTCCACGATGTCAACCCACTTTCTTTGTGTAGTTTGCGATAAGCAGAATCTCCCGGATACATTCAAATGCTTTCGGGTTCGGTTTGTTGGAGAATTGAAGACAACGAGATTTCTGTCGATTGCTATAATAAGGAAAATGCACAGTGGGCGTTTTGCTGCCTGCTGTATGACCAGAAAATTGGGCTTTCAGGACAACAAATTAGTAAAAATGGCACTTGATAGAACAGCGAGTGAAAAAAGTAATCATATTTTGGTGTTTTTGTTGCATGAAGCGGCGGGATATGTTAAACTAGAATAAATTATATTAACTTCAGAATACCATCAGAAATGGAGGGCTCGCAAATGGCAATGCGGGATGATCTTGCACAGTCGGCAGAAGAACAAAATATAAAAACGATCCGTATCCTGCGCACGACACAGGCTGCGGACGTTAAGGAAATGGTCAAAGAATTCTTCCGCTTTATCGGTTGTCTGGTTCACGACATTCCAGTTCAGGCGAGGATACAGGATGTTGCTCAGATACTGAACGAGCCGACAAAGCATGATGTGGATCTAATTCTGACGACAGATTATGAACCTTGGCTGGCTACGCTGGCGGCAAATACTCAAAAACGTTTTCCGGAACGCAAAATTATCGGGATGTCCTTTGCGCTGGACGGCGGTGCCGTGCAGATTGACGGAAAAAGTCTTGTCCTGACGGGAAATCTGAAGCAAGAACGGATACAAAGCGTGATTGACAGATTGATCGACAGTATCTGGAATGATTCGGCAGATAAAGTGACCGCGGGAAGTCTGCGTCAAATCAATGTACTGTATCACCAGTATGAATTGTTCCACTATTTACAAATGAAACGCACCTTCCGCATTGCCAATATGAATGAGGTACTCAAACTTGGCGCAAATCACTATGATATCCCCTATAAGCCTTATATTAACCGAATGCTGCGGGCGTTTTTTGCGTTTCGGAGAGCTCTGCTGGACTTGCAGCCGAAAACCGTATATTCAATTTATGCTGCCATCAATGCGGCTCGAAAAATACGGGAGATATACAGTGCGTTATCAGAAAACTCGGAGTATCGGCGCAGGGAGGCAGTGCCGACCGTTAATGTAGCCATGCTGCTCCGTGAACTAAATGGCATATACCAGCGTGACCCGAATTATGCAGGCATGTACTATTTGGCGGCCTATCTCTGCCAGAGCGATGAAAATCGGATATTGGATGCGTATAATTATTATAAACGAGCTCGAGAACTGAGTTTGGAGGAGACCGATGGTTTTTATGCATTTGGCATTTATCAGTTGGGACACTATCTCAGTAACGAGTTGGATGAACCAAAGCTTGCGCTGGCGCTTTATCAGGAGGCAGAAGTCAAGAATCGGCGCTGCTATCAGGCTGCTTTTCAAATCGCCCGCTGCTATGCGGAACAGGGCAGATTTGAACAGGCTGCAAATGAGTTTACAAATGTCATTGCAATCTTATCCAATGGCTTGGAACTGGAAGAATTGCCAGCAGATCTTCCCAGTAGGAAAAAAGCTGAAGTTGACGCATTTTATAGGAAAGGCTTTGGCGGCTGGGAATATCTCTCACTAAAAGAAATCCAGTATCTGTATAAATCCTATATCTGGCTTGCACGGATTGCAATGTATCGGAGACAAAAGCAGGAAGGGGATTGGTATACACGGAGAGCACTTTCTGCAGCGATTGCCTATTGGTGTGCACCGATGCTGCAAAGATGCTGTGATCCTAAAATCTGGAATACAGTGCGGCTGTTCCACGTACAAGGGCTGCCTGTCCGTGCGCTGTTTGTTACACTCAAACGAGCTACAGTCATCACCGGAGCCACAGATTCCTTGAAAGCGCAGATTGAAGAGAATGTCCTGCATTATCAGGATATGTACAAAAAAGAAGAGCCCTTATCCGCACAGTAAGAAGTATGATTTGAAAACAGAATCAGGTGGGAGACGTTAAGATGGGCGAGCAGAATCAGAGACAGACCACGAAAAGGACAGAAGGCGTGTTTTTGTATGATGCGCTGATGAATGATACCTATGTTTTGGAAGAAAGTCAGAAACCGGCCTTTGCAAAGCAGTATCGAAGGGCAGCAACCATCGTGTGTGATGCTGTATGCAGAGCAATCAAGGATGTGAAAGAACAGTCGAATCGGAGAGAATCGCACCAGCGTCATGTAAACAATCTCATTCCGATTATTGGTGAGCGCGGCACCGGCAAAACTTCTGTTATGCGGTCATTCTGCTGTGCATTGGAGCGCTATAATGGCATTACCTTAGCACCAGACCCGGTGTTTCCTTGCTACGATCTAAAATTGGATGAGCAGGCGCGCCAGAACATTGCAAATGCACATTTTCTGGTGCTGGATGTCATCAATGCCGGTGAGCTGAAAGGGCAGGATGATATTCTGGAAATCACCCTTGCCCGAATGCAGAACATCCTGAAACAGGAAGTAGAGTATGGTGCTCGCGGTACCTCGCAGGGCAGTTTGGAAGAGCTGCGGCGGTTATTGCAGAATTTGAGACTTTGTACCGGAATCTGCGGTATCTGAACAGCCCAAAACGTGATTCGATCCCGGAAGGAGAGTCGGCACTGCGTGCTCTACAAAACCTTTCTAGCAGTCAAAGTGTGATCTGGGAGTTTGAAGATCTGGTCGAAAGCTATTTGGACTATTTTGACCACAAGGCACAGAACGAATATCACATGCCCGGCCGGAAGAGCTTTCTTGTCATCGCGCTGGATGATGTGGATCGTTACACCAATAAAACAGATAAAATAAACGGCAAAAATGCTTATACATTGCTGGAGGAAATTTACGAACATCTGACGCTGCCGCGTGTGCTTGTGCTGATGACGCTGGATGAAGAGATGCTACGCACCAGCGTGGAACGGTATATAGCCTCTGCGTTTGGAATAGAGGAGACACAGAAAAAAGTACAGGCCAGTCAGCTGCTTGCCAAAATTCTGCCGACTTATCACCGCGTTTATACACCCAATTATACGTACAATATCTGGACGGGTGTAGGAAATAAAAAACAGCAGATCTATGTTCGTCTGCCCGAAGCAATGCAGCAGGAGCTGGTGCTGACAGAAGAACCGATCCCGGCCAAGAAGCTGAATCTCTGTCTATTAGCAGAGCGCGCAGGTGTCTATTTTGATGCACTGGGGGAAAAGCAGCATTTCTTTGAGCAACGGAACATTCGGGAACTGCATGACTTCCTGCGCAAACTAGATGAAATGGAACAGCCGAACCAGCCGGATGCCGCAGAAAATGAAACGATTCGAGAAGAAAACCGTCGGCGGCTGCTGGAATATCTGAACGATACGTTCTATGTAGAAAAACTGAGCGGTGCGGAACAGGACGACTACAAAAAACGGCTGTGTTTTTCCATAGACCGCCGTAGCGAGGAATTGCTGTATGATATTCGGATAAATCGAAAAAAGCAGGAGAAAAAGCCAAATTTTGAGATTTCTGCAGAAGGCTCAATTCTGAAATTTGAAACGAATGAGGAAGATATTTCAGAAGGATTTCGCTATAGCTACGGAGAACTGATCTATAATTTGTATCATGCGACCCGGGAGGGTGATTATTCCAAGGAGATGATCCACTGCATCCTGGCACTTTACTCCGTGGAACTAAATCAGATATATGGCTCGGTTCGTGCTACACAGGAGAATGAAGCAGACCGGAAACAGGCTGCAAGGCAGCTGCAAAAGTTTATCGGACCATCGGTGACAGGCCGCTGGATCAATAAGATGCTGCCCAAAATCATGTTCCGTTATGAGGATGAAATGACCGGAAAAATGGAGCATTTTAAAACGCGAGATTGTTGGGCTTACAATAAGGCCAGTCTGGATGAAATGGTCGTGTTCAGACGTCCGTTATTGTCGAAAAAGGAAGATACAGCGTATCTGCTTCGTGTGGTAGAAATGATGCTGATGCTCTTTACGAATCTTCCGCATCCGTATAAGAAAATTGAAAAACCCACATTGCAGATCACGGCTTCCGGAAAGGAGATTTTGATTAAAGCAAAAAGCTCTAAGACACTTTGCTTTAATGTGTTGAATTTTTGTGTAAATTCGTTCCGATGGGAACAGTATTTTAACTGGGTGGATGATTTGTTCAAGGAGGCAATCAAGGAATACTTTAAAGTTAACAGCAATCTAAAAGCCGCAGGTTTCACGTCTGTGGCGCAGCTGGAAGAAGAACTAGATACATTCTCGCTACGGAATCAGTACAAAGCCTGGGATGCCCGGTACGGTTCGCTGGCACTTCCGCTGCAGCAGTTTGACCTGACCTACAATCTGTTCAAGCGGCTGGCAAATGATACGAGTGATATGCCGACGAGTATCCCGGATGCCGATATGCTCAAATGTTGCGGCTGGCTATACGGCAAAATCTCGCATCGGTTGCGGGAAGAATCCGATGTTTACGGTGGAATCTTGGGAGATGCTAGCTTTGAAAAGATCTTTGAAGGCTGCCCGTTCGTAGCTCGGATGTTGGCGCTGAATGCTGACAAGGATTATCCACCGCTGTTCCAGACCATTGAGATGCCAGAAGAGGAGCAAAAGTACGATACGGACGTTTTGAATGGCTTCTTCAGCAAGCTTGCGCAAAGTGCATCAATTCAGGCGCAAAACAACAATGAGTCAGCGAAAAATGAAAATGCGTCTATGCTGGAACAAAGCGATATGGACGCTGAAAAGACTAAAAAAGCGCAGCAGACGGAAGCCATCATAAAAGACCTGAACCTTAGTCCGAACGGTGGGCAGCAGGAGAAGCAATAATGGAGGAAAAAGATTCATTCTTTCTGCAAAGCCTTGCCCGGCTGAGCAGAGCACTGTTCTGTCAGGTCGATTCGCAGGATATTCTGGATGGAGCACTCTTTTTTGACGATATCTCGTTTCAGACGGCAGCGGATTATATGATGCTGGATCCGGATACTTCGTTGCGCTACAGCCGGATGGAATGCCGTAAGACTGCCGAATTTGCAGCAGATTTTGTCTGTGAGCGGCGAAAGCGTCACTTCTCCGGGCCGCAGGAGATCACGGGATGTCTGTCAGCCTTTTCAATTCTGGTCGTGCTGGCAGAACTGCTGCTTCGGCCGGATGAACCGGTGGTCTGCCGGTATGAGCAGCTGATTCCGTGGCGGCAGATTACAAAAATGTTGGGCGAGGAACTGCCGACAGCGGCTATGTATGCACAGAAGGACTTGGACAGCGGCATAGCTGGACGAAAGAACTTTGACTGGGCTGCTGTCATCGGCCACGACAACAGCCCGCTGAATGCCGTGATGGAGCGGGGCATTTCGGAGCACCACTTCCACCTGTTTTCCTCCCTGCCTTATTTTCAGGTATCGTGGGTCAACCTGATGAATGCAGTGAGCTGGAACTATTATCTGGATAACCTGCGACGTATTGAGCAGCAAAGCAAGGTCTGGCAGAAGGATGATTACATCACAGCACTTTTGAACCACAAAGCGGATCGGGCCGGAACGTCAACACTCATTCTGCACCAGATGCAGGCGGCATTGATTCGGATATATTTGTTTCAGCGGTTGTGTGAGCCGGTGCCGTATATCCAAAAGCCGCCTTTCGGCGGGATGGATCGGGTCTATCGCTTGCTGCGGAACCCGGAACTGTTGCAGTTAACGGCAGCAGAGATTCAGGATGAAATCGCCTTTTGGCAGGATACGCCAGGCGAGGATTATGCATTGAACCAAACGGCAAACAACAGAGTTGAAGACGCTCGACAGTTCCGTGGCGAACGCTGGTTTTTGTATGCCATGCTGCGGGACATCTATGCAGAACTGCACAGCCGCAAGCTGAGCCGGGAAGAGCATAACCTGTTTTATGCCTATCTCTGCTTGCAAAACGAGCTGCGTGCCCAGATGGTGCAAATCAACGGCTATGTGGGCTTTGATAACTTTCAGGTGTATGAGCGTCGGCGTGGCTACTTTTTCCCGCCGGATGCGGAATCGCTGTGGCTCAGTGCGCGGCTGGCCGTTCGGGAACCGCTGCTGAAGGCACCCTATCTGCGGGAGTTGGAAGTGCGAGTGTCTCCCTCTGATACAGCATTGGGAAATTACCAATGGATTGCTCAGCTGGATCGGGCCATTTACGGGCCGGATGCATTGCCGGGAGAACCGGAACCGCCGGATCTGCGCAGCCGGTATTATTACGTTTATCATTTTATCAAGCGACCAGATCGCACCACAGCGCGGCTGTCGGCTGCCTGTCAGAAGAACGAACTGCAATTGCAAGTGCAGCAGTACCGGCATGAAGATCTGCGTAGCAAGCTGGAACGGCAGGCTAAAGCGCTGCTGGCGTTCCGGGAAACATATCCGCAGACGGCCTGCCGGGTGCATGGCATCGATGCTGCCTCGCAGGAAATCGAGTGCCGCCCGGAAGTGTTTGCGCCTATTTTTCGGATGCTCCATGCGCACCAGCCCGCCAAAACCTATCCGATGGCTCCGCAGCTGCCACAGCTCAGAAAGACCTACCATGCCGGTGAAGATTTTCTGGATGTTGTGGACGGTCTGCGTGCCATCGACGAATCCATCCACTTTCTGGAACTGGGATACGGTGACCGCATCGGTCATGCGATCGCGCTGGGTATCGATGTGGCAGAATGGTACGAGAATAAAAAGCAGCAGATCGTGCTGTCTAAGCAGGATTATCTAGATAATCTGGCATGGATGAACCATGCGCTGACACAGTATCATCTGGAATGCGCTGACACGCTGCGCGAATTTTTAAGGAGCGAATTTGACCGCTATTTTCATGAGGTATACCAGCTGCATGGAGAAGCATCGCAGGATCTGGAGACCTATTACAAGGCATGGTGCCTGCGCGGTGACCATCCTTCCCTGTACCGCAACGGCGTTTATGAAGCGCCACCTATCCCGGTGGATGATCTTGACCGCTGCCGCACCAATTTTTCGTTCCCACAGCCTTTTTCGGAGCGGTATATCCAGGAGAGTGCAGCGCTCTATTACCGGTATCACTATGATCCCTTTGTAAAATCGGCTGGAAAGACACAGATATCTGTACGAGTACCAAAGATTTACAGCAATGCCTGTGCGCAGATACAGGCGTGTATGCAGCGGGAGGTGGCAGACCGCGGTATTGCAATAGAGACGAATCCTTCCTCCAATGTGCTCATCAGCACGTTCCGCGAGTACCACAAGCATCCGATTTATCATTTTTACAATAAGCATCTCGTCCATGGCACAGAACAGGATGCCTGTGCGCAGTTGCATGTATCCATCAACACGGATGACAACGGCGTGTTTTTTACCAGTATAGAAAACGAGTACGCCCTTATGGCCCGCGCGACTGAGCTGATTCTGGATGAGGAAACGGAACGCCCACGCTACAAAAAGGCAGATATCTACGAATGGCTGGATGATATCCGCAAAATGAGTAATGAGCAGGGCTTTCCGGGAGGTATAGAAGAAGAGAGGATAGAGCATGTTTAGAAAACAGAAGGACTACCCGCTGACTAAAATGGAAAAGCGCATTCTGGAGGAATGGGAAACCGCCTGGAAGGGTGCGCAGGGAGAAGATGACGACGAGAACACACAGACAGATGCAAATAAGATGCTCTATGATCTGGTGCGGGAAAACTACAAGATCTTTGCCCGCAAGGCGGCTCGGAACCGGGACGATAATTTTGCACAGAAGAATTGGCTGCTCTATGGCATCGGGATCGCGGTGTTCGTGGAAAGCATTCTGCTGTTGCTGCTGACGATTTACTGGGAGAAGATGGAGTGGAGCAGCAGTGGCCTTATAATGTATGTCGTCTATTTCAGTGCGTTTCAGGCAATTCTGTTCTGTGCAGCAGGCAAAAAGATCGCCGTAGACAAAAAGCAGGAGACATGGGCGCGTCATACAGATGCACTGGGAAGGTTGCAAGATGCTATGGTTCGGTATACGCAGGGTCTTTCGCCTTATGAAGGGCTGAACGACGAGGAAAAACGGAAAATGTTCGCTCGACGTTTTTTGCGCATCGTAAATCTGAACCGAAAAAAATTCGTAAAGAACATGGAGAGCAAGGAAGCTGACCTGACAGATCTGCTGGAAAAGCTGAAACTGACCAAACTGTAAACAAATAAACCAAGAACCGGGTTTTCCCGCAAAGGGAGCTACATCGTGGTGGGTGCGTTGTACAGAGGAGCGAGCAGATATTGTTTCATATTACGGATTGGGCTGCTGTTCTCTGCAAGGCACTTCAGCACAAAGCGGATATGGTCGGCGTTCAGCTTCATAAAACGGCTGCGTACCACCTCGGCGGGCTTATCGTCCCCGGCGATGTGCAGCATCTTGCGTTTGGTGGCACAGGTGTCTACCAGTAAATCCACGATTTGATAGATGGTATCTTCATCATCCGGGTAAAGCCGGAGAAGAAGGTCCATCTCCAAAGAGCATGAAAAATATTCTTCGAGCAGTTCGCGATTCTTCATCTTCTCCGATTCGTCGGAAAGGATAAGATTCGTATTATTCATCTCTGTTTTATTCTCTTTCTTCTTAATACCTCGTGATTTTACCGGGTCTTGACAAGCGATTTTAGAGCCACAAGAATCGTCATTATCACGATTCTTGACACTCTCCTTTGAAGATTCTGCCGAAAAGTTTTTCACATACACCAAACATGGCTTTCCTTGCCCTCGACGTTTTCGTTCAATCAAACCAAATTCTTCAAGTTCCCGGAGCAGTCTGGTCGCTTTGTTGTCTGCGCAACGTAAAGTCCTCTTGACATCCTCAATCGTGAAGATGATGAACACTCGGCCTTTTTTGTCAAACCATTCATTTTTAACAGAAAGGCTCATACGGTCAAGCAGGATGCCGTACAGAGTTTTTGCATCGGTTGACAGATCTTGAAACTGCTGCTCCTGAAAAAGAGCCTTTGGAATGCGGAAGAACGAAAAGAGTTCTCCGGCCTGTCCGTAAAAGTAGTCAAGGGTCATACGGTTGTGTCAAGGGCTGAAAGCAACAATGAGATAAAAACATTGCATAAACCTCCGGTGAAAAAATTTATCGAGGAATGAAAAAAGCGCAACTTCGATTTTTGGGGTCGAAATTGCGCTATGTAATTAGATATGGAAAAATATTGCTTTGCTCTAGTGCCATAAATTGCACGAAACATCTTGACAGCAAGTATATCTGACTGTAGAATACAACTCAATAAGTCTTTGCTCTTTGAAATTGTCTTTATTGCTGGTTGGATTCCAAGGTTAAATTACACTTTTGAAAAAATGAAGCGAACCAACGCCAAATATTATTCATCCTCGCACCTTTGTGTGGGGGTGCGTGAGTGCGTGGTTCAGGAGAGCGCTTGCATGGCATGCAAGAGGTCACCGGTTCGATCCCGGTAATCTCCACCAGTAAAGAAAAGCACTGCACAGGAATGTGCAGTGTTTTTTTGTTGTGTCTGCCCAGCTATGCAGCTGCTAAATTCATGCTGGACATTTGCGGAAAGTTATGGTATAATTCTTTCTGCAATTGCGGGTATAGTACATCGGCTAGTATATCAGCCTTCCAAGCTGAGGAGGTGGGTTCGATTCCCATTACCCGCTCCAAAAGACCTGAACCTTGAACGGTTCGGGTCTTTTCTTTTTGTCCTGCACTGGGCAGTCATCTTGCAAACCAGCGGCGGAAATGCTACAATAGAGCCATAAAACCGCTGAAAGGGGAACGCTACAATGGAATTCCGCGATAAACCGATGGAGAACCTCATGCGCCTGCAGGAGAAGGATATCTGCAAAAATGTTAACGCCCTGCTGCTGGAGGGCGAGCAGATCGTGGGCGCATACAAGACGGTGCGCGATCAAGTGGTGTTCACCAGCCACCGCATCATCATGGTGGATATGCAGGGGGTCACGGGCACGCGGCAGCAGATTTTTGTGCTGCCTTACCGCAAGGTGCTGCACTATGGCATCCAGACGGCGGGTTTTGGCGATCCGCTGCAGGCGTCCCAGTTGACAGTCTGCTTTGCGGACGGCCACGAGGCCAAGTTTGGCTTTATTGGGCAGAAGGACCTGTTTCAGGTGGCAAACGCTATCAGCGCCCGCATCCTGTAAGAAAAATTATGAACCGAAGCCGCTGCACAAGGGTTTGTGCGGCGGCTTTTTTTACGCATTTTTGCGGCTGGTTGTATACAAAACGCATGAAAATTTGAAACAAAACGCAAAACAATGTGCCAAAATAGGCGAAAAACTGAGAAACGCAAAACTTTGTGCCACAAGATGAAAACGTGATTGACATTTTGTTTCGTCTCGCGTACAATTCGGGGCATAAGGCAGTCCCGCTGTTGCGGGACAAAAAAGCACGAATACAGGTATATTGTCGCATTGCGGCAAAAAGAATGGGAGGACCTTACCATGTCAACCAAATTTTCCCGTAAAACGTTCCTGAAGTGCAGCGTTGCCGGTCTGGGCATGATGGCGCTCAACGTGTGCACCGCCGGGGCAGCCTCTGCTGCCGAGCCCGCAGCCGCCGCAGCGGAGGATACCAACTCCCTGAACTTCGTCCCTAAAAAGGCGGCCTCGGTCAAGGTGACCAGCCGCGGCAGCGTGAGCGGCGGCTGGCAGGGCGAGCCGGTGTTCCCCAACTGGAAGGGTCTGGACGATACGCTGGCCATGAACCACATGTATACCTTTGCGGGCTACGCAGGGCAGGGAACGCTGTGCGTGGAGCCCGAGGCAGGCGTGACCGGCTTTAACCTGTTCGTCAATAACCGCCAGATCAACACCGCTGCCATGGCGGCAGGTGGCGTGTGGAACGTGGACATTTCCGGCCAGACCATCAACGGCCGCAACACCATTCAGGTGGGCGGCATCCGTCCCCGCGGCAAAAAGGTGACCGTGCGGGTGGGCTACCCCACTGTGCAGGAGGGCAGCCTGCAGGACGTGGGCATCGACCGCGATGCACTGGAGCTGTTGGAGCAGATCATTCAGGCAGACGTGAACAACGGCTTCCCCAGTGCACAGATGGCCATTGTGAAAAACGGCAAGCTGGTGTATCAGAACGCATGGGGCAAGGTGAACTCCTATAATCCGGACGGCACCCCCAAGACCGACAGCCCGGCTGTGACCAACGATACCCTGTACGATCTGGCCTCCAACACCAAGATGTACACTGCAAACTATGCATTACAGTACCTCGTCACGCAGGGCAAGGCCAATTTGGACAGCCGTCTGGTAGACCTGCTGGGCAGCGCCTTTGTGGAGGACACCATCGACATTACCTACAACGGCTACGAGAACCCGGGCCTGAAGGTCAACAAGCAGTGGAAAGCAGAACTGACCCTGCGCGATATCCTGCGCCATCAGGCAGGCTTCCCTGCAGACCCCCAGTACCACAACGATTCCTTTGACCAGTGCGCTCAAAAGACCGTTCCCGGTGCTACCAACGTGCTCTTCTCCGGTTGGGACGGCAGCGCTGCAACCCGCGCCGCGACCCTCAAGTCCATCTTCAAGACCCCGCTGATGTACAAGCCGGGCACCAAGACCGTTTACTCCGACGTGGACTATATGCTGCTGGCCTTCGCCATTGAAGCAATCACCGGCAAGGGTTTGGACGCCTTCCTGAAGGAGACCTTCTGGGACCCCATGGGGCTGACCCACACCACCTACAACCCCCTGCTGAACGGCTTTGCCGCCAACGACTGCGCCGCTACCGAGCTGAACGGCAACACCCGCGATGGTGCCATCTCCTTCACCGGCGTGCGCACCGCCACCATTCAGGGCCAGGTGCACGACGAGAAGTGCTACTACGCGATGGGTGGTATTTCCGGCCATGCAGGCCTGTTCTCCAACGCTACCGAGTTGGCAAAACTGGCCTCTGTCATGCTCACCGGCGGCTACGGCGAAAACCGCTACTTCTCCCGCAACGTGATGGACGCCTTTACCGCACCCAAGAAGGAGGACGCTGCCAACTGGGGTCTGGGCTGGTGGCGTGAGGGCGACAACCAGCGCTGCTGGTATTTCGGTACGCAGGCACCCTCCAATACCATTGGCCATCAGGGCTGGACCGGTACGTTGACCATGATCGACCCCGTGGAGAATCTGGTGGTGGTGTACCTGACCAACAAGATCAACTCCCCGGTCACCGATAAGGCCGCGAACCCCAATAATTTCAATGGTAACTGGTATACGGCTTCTACGCTGGGTTTTGTGGCACAGCTACTGTATCAGGGTCTGCAGAACCACGGCACCGACCCCAACAACGCTTACAGCGCCCTGCTGGAGGATATGGCGGAAAGCAAGTTTGCGCTGGTGGCCGAGGGCGGCAGCGTGCCTGCTACCCACCCGCTGGTGCGCTCCGGTTATGCCGTGCTGGAGGCTATGGCTGCCCACGCAAACTCCACCCACTCCTACATGGACCGCAACTACTTCAACGATGCCCTCACCCTGCTGGATGATACCCGCGATGCAGAGGAACTGGCAAAGCTGAAAAAGATGCTCAATAAGTTCTGAACGCAGTTCTCTACAAATAACTGAATAAATAGCAAAGGGACTGCCGCACCAAATGAGGTACGGCAGTCCCTTTAATTTTAGCAGGCTGGACCCTTTCAGGTGTGCGCCGTTTTGCGCACCAGCTGCCGGTGCATCAGCGCCATCAGCACCAGAAATACCAGCAGATAGAAGGGGAAGAGCGCCGGGGTGATGTTGTTGGCAAGCAGACCGAAGAACGGCGGCATGACCAGATTGCCCACATAGGCGCTGCTCATTTGGATACCGATGACGGCCTGAGAATTCTGTGTGCCGAAATGCGCCGGGGTGGAGTGGATGACGCTGGGGTAGATGGGCGCACAGCCCAGCCCTACCAGCACAAGCCCTGCCAGCGCAAAGACCTGCGAACCGGGCAGCAGCAGGGCAGCAATGCCCACGCCCAGCACCGCAAACCCCAGACGGATCATCTGGTCATCACTCAGCTTTAAGGTCAAAAAGCCGCAGACGCCCCGCCCCACCGTGATGCCGATATAGAACAGGCTGGCAAAGCTGGCAGCCGTCTGGGCGGGCACCTGCCGCACAAGGGTCAGGTAGCTGCTGGCCCAAAGTCCGGCGGTGGTCTCCAGTGCGCAGTAGCAGAAGAAGCAAAGCATCACTTCCTTCGCGCCCGGCAGCGCGAACACCTGCGGCAGGGTCAGCGCCTTTGGCACAGTACCGTCCGGGGCAGCGTCGGGGCGTTTATGCCACAGGGGCAGGCTGCAAAAAAGCACGGCAGAAAGTGCAATCTGGAACAGGGCGATGTACCGGTAGCCGCTGTTCCAGCCAAGCCCGCCGGAAAGCGCCGCGCCCATCACCACAGGGCCGATGGTGGTGCCCACGCCCCACATACAGTGCAGCCAGCTCATGTGGCGGCTTTCGTAATGCAGGGCAACGTAGTTGTTCAGGGCGGCATCCACGCTGCCCGCGCCCAAACCGTAGGGCACAGCCCACAGGCAGAGCATCCAGAACCGGCCGGAGACCGAGAAGCCGAACAGCGCCGCAGCGGTCATGCCCACGCTGAGGGCGGTCACCCTGCCCGTGCCCAGCGCCCGGGTGAGCCGGTCGCTGTTCAGGCTGGAAACGATGGTGCCCAGCGAGATGATCATGGACAGGATACCCGCGTAGGAGAAGGGGACGCCCAGCTGGGGGTACATGGTGGGCCATGCAGACCCCAGCAGAGAATCCGGCAGGCCAAGGCTGATAAAGGCCAGGTAAATAATTGGCAGCAAAAGCTGTGTCATGGAAAAGATTCCTCCACAGATGATTTGATGGCGTGTCCCGCAGTGTATGCGGGTACGCTATAAGAATAACATGACAAGACGGGAAATTATAGGGCAAAAGCGCCTGATTATTACAATAAAACCGGCGTTTTTTCGTTTTAACCTGTGAAAATGCGTCTGCCGCGGCCTACAAGCCGCGGCAAACATAAAACAGAAATAGACTTCCGTTGAAGATGGCCAAAGCGCAAGCAGCGGCCATTCTGGATCGTCTTTTAGTTTTCGCTGTTCTTTTCCAAATACACGGTGGTGGAGGGGAAGGCGAAGTCCACACTGTTTTTCTGCATCACGTCCATCAGGTCAAGGTTCAGGTCGTTCTGCATCTGCAAAAAGCGGGTCATGTCGGCGGTGCGCAGATAGGCGGACACCAGCAGGTCGATGCTGGAAGCGCCGAAGCCGCTCAGCTTTACCAGCACCGAGTCCTCGTAGGTGTAGGGGCTGGCCTTGAGCATGGCGGTCAGGTCTGCCATCAGCTGTTCCAGCTGAGGACGGGTGGTGTCGTAGGTGACCCCGAGGGTGAAGCGGTACAGCCGCTTGTTGCGCAGGGTGCCGTTGTTGATGGTGGCAGAGCTGACTGTGCTGTTGGTCAGGATGTACACCGAGTTGTCCAGTGCGCGGACCTTGGTGGAGCGGAAGTTGATGTCCACCACTTCGCCGGAAACGTCGCCTACGGTGATCCAGTCGCCGATGGAAAAAGGGCGGTCCAGCAGGATGACCAGCCCGCTGAACAGGTTTTTGGCGCTGTCCTGCGCCGCCAGAGAGATGGTCAGACCGACAAGACCCGCACTGGCTACGATACTGCCCACCGGCAGGCCAGTCTCCTGCGCCATGGTCATAACGCCCAGAACCACGATGAAAATTTTGTACAGCTTGTTCAGCAGGGTAGTCAGGGTGCGGTTGCTGCGCACCTCCTCGCCGCAGTTTGCCAGCAAAAGGTCGGTGAGATCGGCGGCAGCGTACAGGCCCTGACACACAAAACAGGTGGCGGCAAGCTCAAAGACCATGAGCAAGAATTTGCTCACGCCGGGAATGGCCCACGGCAGGCTGGCCGCTGCGGCATAGATGAACGCCGCAAGCGTGAGCCGCTGCACCGGCACGGCAAAGCTGCGCAGTAAAATGGGCGTACCTGCCAGCCGCCAGCTGCGGCGCAGCAGGGCAGGGAACACCCTGCGGGACAAAAGCCGCTGCGCCAGCCAGCCAAGCGCCAGCAGCAGCGCCGCGCACACCACGCGGGCGGCAAAGGCTGCCCAGCCTTCCAGCAGCAGCGAGCCAAGCTCGAAACCAAGGTTACGGATCGAGAAAATCATGGAAAACCTCCTGTGTTTTTTCACAACGCATATTATGATAGCATACTCTGCCGCCCGGGGCAAGGAAAGAAAGGTGAAAACACACTTTGACAAAAAATGTGCAAACTTTTTGGAAAGGGGGCTTGACAGCGCCGCAGTACCGCGCTATACTCTTGGTCAGAAAGTTCGTTTCAGGGCGGGGTGCAATTCCCCACTGGCGGTAAAGTCCGCGACCACCCGCAAGGGTGCTGACCCGGTGCAACTCCGGGACCAACGGTATAGTCCGGATGCAAGAAACGGCAGGCAAATTGCGTCTGTGCGCCCTGTTGCAGTTTTTTGGTTGCAGCAGGGCGCTTTTTGGTTTGTCTTTCCGGTTCGATCCAGCGCGAAAAGGGCTTTCCGAACAAATTTGAACGGGGAGTACACCCCGGGGAGGACAACTACCATGAAAAAGAATACCACCCACAATCTGACCGTTGCCGCCATGCTCAGCGCGGTCGCCTTTATCCTGATGTTCATCGAGTTCCCGCTGCCGATGCTCATCCCGTCCTTTGTCAAGATGGACTTCTCCGACCTGCCCGCCCTGCTGGGTGCCTTTGCACTGGGCCCGGTGTACGGCGTGGTCATCAGCTTTATGAAGAACCTGCTGCACATCATCATCAAGGGCACCTCCACCGCCTGCGTGGGCGAGCTGTGCAACTTTATGCTGGGCGCGGTGTTCTCCGCTGTGGCGGGCTTTGTCTACAAGCGCCACAAGAGCCGCAAGACCGCCATTCTGGGTGCCATCGCCGGTGCAGCCGTCATGGCCGTGTTCAGCGTGCCCTCCAACTACTTTATCACCTACCCGGCCTATGTGCAGTTCTACCATATGCCGCTGGAAGCCATTCTGGGGATGTATCAGGCCATTCTGCCCTCTGCCGACAGCCTGATCAAGTGCCTTGTGATCTTCAATATGCCCTTCACGCTGGTCAAGGGTCTGCTGGACGCCGTGCTGTGTCTGCTGATCTATAAGCCCCTGTCTCCCATCCTGCACGGCCGCAAGTAAGCTGCTGAGATAACAGAGAGCCGGAAAGTCCGCGGACTTTCCGGCTCTTTGAATTTATAAGAAACTTTACGCCAGCGCGCCTTTATCCAGCCATTTGCCACGCGCCATGCGCAGCAAAAACAGTGCGCCGCGGGTGCAAAGCTCGGTGCACATGGCCACCCATACGCCCACCAGCCCAAAGCGGGGAGCCAGCAGAACTGCCAAGGTCAGCCGCACGCCCCACATGCTGACAAGGTTCAGGATAAAGCAGCCGGTGCTGTCGCCTGCGCCCTGCATGGAGCCGCTGGCTACGATGCTTGCCCCGAACATCGGCTCGGCAAAGGCTTCGATGCGCAGCACCCGCGCGCCCAGCGCAATGACGGCGGCGTCGGCGGTAAAAATGCCCATCAGCTGCGGGGCAAATACATACAGCCCCACGCCGGTCAGTGCCATGATGCCCATGCCCATGGCGGTGCACAGCCATGCAAAGCGCTTTGCCATGTCCCGGCGGTTTGCGCCCACGGCCTGTCCCACCAGCGCAAGGGCGGCGTCCTGAATGCCGTAGCCCGCCATGTAGCACAGGCTCTCGGCGCTGACCCCCAGACTGTTGGCGGCAATGGCGGTAGTGCCCAGCCCGGACACGATGCGCACCAGCAGCACCTGTGCCGAGGACAGAGCGGCGCGCTCTGCCGCAAGCGGTGCGCCCACCTTCCACACGTTATGCAGGCAGGCCCGGGTAATGTGCCACGAGCCGGGCTTGCGGATGCACAGCGGGCCATCCCTCAGCAGCAGAACGCCCAACGCCAGCGTGCCGCCCACTGCATTGGCAAGGGCTGTGCCCAGCGCTGCGCCCGGCACGCCCCATCCCAGACCCCAAACCGTGAGGTTTTGACCGAACACCGTCATCTCCCGCGTGGGGTTGATGAGGAAAAAGTTGAAGATGATGTCCAGTACGCAGGTGAAGATGCTGATGAGACCCGGGGTAAGCGCATCACCCGTAGAGCGCAGCATGGCGGCGTAGGTGCCCATAGCCATGATAAAAGGCAGGGAAGCCGACCAGATGGCAAAATAGGCCGAAGCGTTTGCCTGCAGTGCCGCATCTGCGCCCAGCCACCCGGGCAGAAACCGGCTGATGCCCACGCCAAAGGCCGCTGCAGCAAGACCCACCGCCAGATTGAACAGCATGGACTGCCGCAAAACGCCACGGGCGTCCTGCTGGCGGTCTGCGCCCAGATACTGTGCCACCTGAATGGAAAACGCCATGCACAGCCCGGCCAGCATCCCGTGCAGCAGCCATGTGCTGGAGCTGACGATGCCAATGGAGGCTGTTGCGGCGGCACCGATATGCCCCACCATGGCGGCGTCGATGTACTCCATGGCGGTAACCACGATCTGCTGCAAAATGGAAGGGATACTCAGCGTCAGCGCCACCTGTGCGGTGTGGCGCAGCGGCACCTGCTCGCCCTGCCGCATCCGGGCAGAGAGCTGCTCAAGTGTAATGGACATGGAACCTCCTGCGTTGCGGGTGAAAATACAGACTGACATACTATTATAAAGAGCGGCGGGAGAAAAGTCAATCCGCAGCGAATTTTGCCGCCGGGATTGATTTTTGGGCAAGGGCGTGATACACTCACAAAGGACTATACAGAAAGAAAGAGGAATGTTATCTTATGATCCAAATGCTGACCTCTGTCATCGGGCAGCGGGGCGTGGATGCCATGGCGTTTTTGCTGGCATTTGTCCTGACCGCCCTGACGGATTCCATTTTCCGCGATAAACTGCCCCACGACCACGGCCGCGCCTTTGCGGTGAACGGCGAGCTTTCCAAGGGCAAGGCGCGAGGCTCCGGACTGATCTTTGTGCTGTGCATCGCACTGGTGTCGCTGGCGTTTTTGCCCTTCAACACAGAGTATGTGGTGTACAATGTGCTGCTGATCGCCTCCATGCTCTCCGGTTATCTGGACGATGCCGCCGAGACCGCGTGGAATGAGTACAAAAAAGGCATCATCGATTTTGTCATTGCAGTGCTGGCGGGCGTCACCTACCTGAACTTCAATGGCTGCGGCGTACACTTTTTGCAGTGGAGCTTCACCCTGCCGTATGCAGTGTACCTGCTGCTCATCGTCATCCTGATCTGGGCAAGCATCAACGTGGTCAACTGCACCGATGGTGTGGACGGCCTTTCCGCCAGTCTGGCAGTGGTTACCATTGGCACCTACCTGCTGGCTTATAAGACCGAACTGGGTGCGTATGCTACGGCTGGTGTGGTGTTCATCGGTGCGCTGCTGGCCTACCTGTGGTTGAATGCCAAGCCCTCCAGCCTGCTGATGGGCGATGCCGGCAGCCGCGCCATGGGCTTTTTCATCGCCATGCTGTCGCTCAAGTGCGGCCACCCCTTCGCCTTCCTGCTGGCGGCTATCGTGTTCATCGCAGACGGCAGTTTGGGCATTTTGAAGATCAGCCTGAAGCGTTTTCTGCACATCTGGATCCTGAAAAACACCCTGACCCCCCTCCACGACCATGTGCGCAAGCGCAAGGGCTGGAGTGATGAGCAGGTGGTAGCCCGCTGGCTCATTCTGCAGTGTGTGGCTTCGGCTCTGCTGCTGCTCCTTGTGCGGGGCTGATACCCGTTACAATTCCGCCCGTAAAAATGCAAGCCCGGAAAGTCTGCGGACTTTCCGGGCTTGCTCTGCCTTAAAATGATCTTCTCAGCATTCTATCCCGGCTTTTTTGCACGCCGCCTGCACCACATGCCCTACCAGCACCGAGGTGGTCACGGTGCCCACGCCGCCGGGCACGGGAGTAATGGCGTCCACCACCGGCTCTGCGGCGGCAAACTGCACGTCACCGCACAGCTTGCCCTCCTCGTTTACATGGATGCCTACGTCCACGACGGTCTGGCCTGCCCGCAGGCAGTCCGCGCCCACAGCGGCCATTTTGCCCATGGCCACCACCACGATGTCGGCCTGCTTGCACACTTCCGGCAGGTTCTGGGTGCGGGAGTTGCACAGGGTGACGGTGGCGTTTTCCCGGTCCAGCATCATGGCGGCTGGCTTGCCCACCACAAGGCTGCGTCCCACCACCACGGCACGCTTGCCGGAAAGAGGAACGTTATAATACTTCAAAATCTCCATGCAGGCCTGCGCGGTGCAGGGGGCGTAGCCCAGCTCTGTGTTCGTGAACACCCCGGCCAGCGAACCGTCCGTGATGCCGTCAACGTCCTTTTCCGGGCGCAGGGCGGCGCGGACGGTGCGGTCATCGAACTGCTTGGGCAGGGGACGGAACAAAAGACAGCCGTGGATGCCGTCGTCAGTGTTCACCTCGTCCAATACCCGAAGTAGCTGCTCCTGCGTGGCGTCGGCGGGCAGCACGAACTGCCGGACTGCGACGCCCACCTTGCCGCAGCGGGTCATCACGCCCCGCTCGTAGGAGAGGTCATCCTCCCGCTCGCCCACCCGCACCACGGCCAGCGTGGGGGTGATGCCCTTAGCTTTCAACTGCTCGCAGAGCAAAGCGTTGCGCTCGTTCATGGCGGCCACCACCGGCGCGCCCTTTAAAATCGTTGCCATATACTTTCCCTCATTTGTGATATTATTTATTGCGGAGTTTCCCGCTGACGGCGGTGAAGGTTTCGTCTGCCCGGGGCACAAACTCTGCCAGCAATGCGTCTGCCCGGGCGTCCAGCGCGGCTGCGCGGCTGCGGTCTGCCATCAGCTTGGTGTTAATAAACACATTCAGGCTTGCGGCCTGCAATGCCGCCTTGCACAGCACGGCGGCGCAGCCTGCATCCGATACTGCCAGCACGCTGCCTTTGGCGGCGTACTGCCCTGCCAGCGCGATGCCCTCGGCGCACTTTTCCATAATTTGCAGCGGCACGGCGCTTGCACCGTCCAGTGCGGCTTCCAGCACAGAAGCCTTGTGCGCGGCCTGCTCCGGGGTGTCCTTGGGCAGGCCGTAGGCCGCAGCCAGCGGCGCAAAGGCGTCAGCATCGGCCTGTACCAGCGCTTCCAGCTCCAGCCGAAGGGCTTCAGCCCGGGCGTTCAGTGCCTGAATGTCCGCTTCCACGACGGCATACTTTTTTTTGCCGGTGGTCAGGCAGCCCACCATGTTGCCCAGTGCCACACCGGCAGCGCCCACCAGAGCGGCAGTGCCACCGCCGCCCGGTGTGGGCGCTTTGCTGGCAAGCTGTGCCAGAAACTGTGCGCAGCTTAGATCGTTCATTTCCATGTGTAGATACCCCTCTCTGTTATAAAGGCGTCCAGCCGCTGGTCGTGGTCGTCCACGGCGGCGCGGGGGACGCGCTGAACCTCCAATGCAATGCCGATCTTCACCGCCCGGGTGCAGTAGGGCAGGTAGCGGTCGTAGTAGCCCTTGCCCATGCCAACCCGGCGGCAGTCTGCGTCAAAGGCGGTGCAGGGCACCAGCACCAGATCCAGCTGCTCCGGCTGCAAAAGGGTAGAGCGCTCCAGCACCGGCGCATGGATGCCGTACTGTCCCACCGCCCAGCCGTCCGCGCCCGGCACGGCTGCGGTAAGGGAAAAGCCCTCGCCGCACACCGGGTAGGCCACCGTCTTGCCCTGCCGGACAGCCTCGGCAGCCACAGCGGTAAGGTCGGCTTCGCCCCCAAAGGCTGCGTAGAGCAAAAGGGTATGGGCAGTGCGGTAGGCGTCCAGTTCCAGCACCCGGCGGCAAAGGGCTGCATTGGCGGCAGCGCGCTGCGGCGCATCCAGCGCCTTGCGGGCGGCACGGGCGGCGGTACGCTGCGCCTGTTTTTCCTCGGCAATGGTCATACAAAACACCTCGCTTCACCTGTGGTGGAAGAAACTTGAAAAATATACAAAATCGACAGCGCATTTTTATACAAACATAATAAACACTTCAGACAAAAAAAGCAAGCCTTTTGGCGAAAAGAGGATTGAAGCCGCCGCCGCTTTCTGCTATGATTATCTTACAGCAGCAAGCGCCGCGCGGGCGCTGCGCTGAGAGAATCTACAACATTTTGTGGAGAGGGGTAAGTAAAATGTACAAGGATATGATGGACACCATCGGCATGGTCAATGCAGCCGACCCGGAACTGGGCGCAGCCATGGAGCGGGAGCTGACCCGTCAGCGCGAGAACATTGAGCTGATCGCCAGCGAGAACATCGTTTCGCCCGCCGTGATGGCAGCCATGGGCAGCGTGCTGACCAACAAGTACGCCGAGGGGCTGCCCGGCAAGCGCTACTACGGCGGCTGCGTCTATGTGGACGAGGTGGAGAATATTGCCATCCAGCGCGCCTGCCAGCTGTTCGGGGCAAAGTACGCCAACGTCCAGCCCCATTCCGGCGCACAGGCCAACCTTGCCGTGTATTTTGCCCTACTGGAGTTGGGCGATACTGTTATGGGCATGGACCTTTCGCAGGGCGGTCACCTGACCCATGGTTCTCCGGTGAATATGTCCGGTAAAAACTACCACTTCATCTCCTACGGCGTCGGCGCAGACGGCGTGATCGACTACGCCGAGCTGGAAAAGCAGGTGCGCAAGGTGCGCCCCAAGATGCTGGTGGCGGGCGCTTCTGCCTACCCCCGCGCCATCGACTTTGAAAAGCTGGCCGAGATCGCCCACGGCTACGGTGCATATCTGATGGTGGATATGGCGCACATTGCCGGTCTGGTGGCGGGCGGCCAGCACCAGAGCCCCGTGCCCTATGCCGACGTGGTGACCACCACCACCCACAAGACCCTGCGCGGGCCCCGCGGCGGCCTGATTTTGACCAACAACCCCATCATTGCCAAGCGCATCAACTCGGCAGTGTTCCCCGGCACGCAGGGCGGCCCGCTGGAGCACGTGATTGCAGCCAAGGCCGTCTGCTTTGGCGAGGCACTGAAGCCGGAGTTCAAGGAATATGCCCGCAAGATCGTAGAAAATGCACAGGCACTGGCTGCGGCTTTGCAGCAGCGCGGGGTCAAGCTGGTGTCCGGCGGCACCGACAACCACCTGATGCTCATTGACCTGCGGGACGAAGAGTGCACCGGCAAGGACCTGGAGCAGCGTCTGGATAGCGTGCACATTACCGCCAACAAGAACACCGTCCCCGGCGAGACCCGCAGCCCCTTTGTGACCTCTGGCGTGCGTCTGGGCACCCCGGCTGTCACCACCCGCGGCATGGGTGCAGCCGAGATGCAGGTGATCGCGGACTGCATTGCAGACTGCATCTGGCACTATGAGGAAAAGAAGGACGAGATCAGCGAGCGTGTCCTGCGCCTGACCCGGGAGTTCCCGCTGTACCAGTAAAAGCAAACCATAAATAACAAGGCATCCGCAGCCGTTCTGCTGCGGGTGCCTTTTGTTACAAAAACGGGAGAGCCAAAAAAGGAGAAAGACGATGGAAAGTTTAGGCCTTTTGCATCTGTATTACGGCGACGGCAAGGGCAAGACCACAGCCGCCATGGGGCTTGCCCTGCGGGCGCTGGGCAGCGGAAAACGTGTGGTCATCGTGCAGTTTTTAAAGGGCGGGCAGAGCGGGGAGATCCCGCTGCTGGAGCAGCTGGGCGCCACCGTTTACCGGGGCAAGGCCGGGCAGAAATTCGTCTTTCAGATGAATGAAGCCGAAAAGGCCGCTACCCGCGCTTTGCAGAACCAAAATCTTGCGGCGGCGCTGGCGCAGCCCTGTGATCTGCTGGTGCTGGACGAAGCCGGCAGCGCGTGGGAACTGGACATGGTGGATAAAGCCCTGCTGCAGCAGGCAGTGCTGCACCGCCCCGCCGGGCAGGAGTGCGTGCTGACCGCCCACGCAGCCCCCGGGTGGATGCTGGACGCCGCAGATTACCTTACCGAGATGTGCTGCCGTCGCCACCCCTACCAGAAGGGTATTGCCGCACGGAAGGGCGTGGAGTATTAAGGTTATAGCAAAAGGAGTTGTTGCGCATGATGCAACAACTCCTTTTGCAGTTTTATACGTCCCAAAACGCTGCCAGCGCCGTTTCCAGCGCGGCGGTACCGGGCAGATACTGGATGTGCTGCCAGTGCGGCGGGAACAGACGGGCGGTGTCGGGCTGCGCAAAGCGGTCGTCCAAAAGCAGCACCACGCCTTTGTCCTGTGGGGTGCGCACCACCCGCCCGGCGGCTTGCAGCACCTTGTTCATGCCCGGGTAGCGGTAGGCGTAGTCGAAGCCGCAGCCGGACTGCTCCTCGTAATAGCGGCGCAGCATCTCCTGCCGGGGGTTCACCTGCGGCAGACCCACCCCCACGATGGCGCAGCCGATGAGCCGGTCGCCCACAAGGTCTACCCCCTCGCCGAAGATGCCGCCCATCACGGCAAAGCCCAGCAGCGTGTTGGCAGGGTGGGGAGCGAACTGTGCCAGAAATTCTGCGCGCCCGGCATCGTCCAAGCTGCGCTGCTGCACAAGGGTGGGAATGTCCGGCCAGCGGGCGGCAAAGGCTTCGTACACCTGCTGCAAATAGGCGTAGCTGGGGAAAAACGCCAGATAGTTGCCGGTTTTGCCCTTTGCCAGCGCCGCCAGCGCATCGGCTACGGCGGGCACACTGGCTTCCCGCTGGCGGTAGCGGGTGGAGATGCCAGGCAGGCAGAACAGCCCCAGATTTTTCGGCGGGAAGGGGCTTGGCAGCGCCACCGCCCGGGCATCAGCGCAGCCCAGAACGCTGCGGTAAAAGGCAGGCGGGGTCAATGTGGCACTGAACAGCGCCGCGCTGCGCCCTGCCGCCAGACTGGCGTCCACAAAAGGTGCGGGGTCTAAGCAGAGCAGATGCAGCTCCAGCTCACTGCCCCTAGCGGTAAGCTGGGTGACAAAATGGCTGTCGTACCGGTCGGCGGCGCGGGCGATGTCCTGCAAGGCAAAGTAGAGTTCCAGCAGTTGTGCATGGACAGGGTCGTCAGGGTTCTGCTCCAGCCAGTCCTGCAAAGGCGTGTGCACCGCCCGCAGGGCAGCGGGCAAAGCGGCGGGCAGCTGCTGCAAAAACACAGTGCCGTCCCGGGCGTACAGCGGCTGTGGCAGGGCAAAATCCGGGGCAGCTTCAGCGGGTAAAAGGCTTATCTGTGCGGGCTCTGTCTCCCCGGCAGGTTCTGCGCCTGTGCGGGGCGCAGCCTGTGCGCAGGCTTTGCGCGCTGCCAGAAAGACTTTATCCGCCTTGCTCAGCGCGGTTTTCAGGCTGCTTTTGCCCTTGCCCAGCGCCCGCTTTGCCTCGGTCAGGCTGCTTTTGGCAAACTGCGCAGAGTACATGGCGCGGGCTCTGTCCGGCAGGTTGTGCGCCTCGTCAATGAGGAACAGCCAGTCCCCGGCGGCATCGAAAAAGCGCTTGAGGTGCACCACCGGGTCAAACAGATAGTTGTAGTCCCCGATGACCACATCACACCACTCGCTCAGATCCAGCCCCAGCTCAAAGGGACACACTGAGAACTGCCGGGCGGTGTCCGCCAGCGCGGCACGGCTGAAACTGCCGCTGCCGTCCAGCAGAGCCGCCAGCGCATCCTTGCGGCGGTCGTAGTAGCCGTTGGCAAAGGGGCACACCTCCGGCAGACAGGCGGGGTGCCCTTCGGCGTCCGGGTGCAGACAAGCCTTTTCCTTGGCGGTCAGGGTCACGCTGCGCAAGGCGAGACCGGGCTGTGCGGCACGCAGCCGCGCCACCGCATCCTCGGCGGCGGCTTGGGTGGTGTTGCGGGCGGTCAGATAGAACAGCTTTGCGCCGCAGCCCTCGCCCATGGCCTTTAAGGCAGGGAAGAGCGCGCTCATAGTCTTGCCGATGCCGGTAGGGGCCTGACAAAAAACGCGGGTGCCGCCCTTGCGGTCGGCGCTCTTCCCGGCGCGGCAGGCGCGGTACACCTCGCCCGCCAGCGCCCGCTGCCCGGGGCGGTACTCCGCAAAGTGAAATTGCAGCGCCGCAAGGCTTTGGCTGCGCCGGGTGTCCCAGTCCATCTGCCGCCGCGCCCACGGGGCATACTGCATTAAAAGCTGCCGCAAAAACTGCTCCAGCTGCTGCTGAGTGAACTGCCGGGTAAAGCGCTGAATCTGATCGGTATCGACCTGATAATAGGTCAGCCGTACGGCCAGCGTTTCCAGTCCCTGCTGGCTGCTGTAAATGGCGGCATACACCATGCCCTGCGCCCAGTGGCAGGGGTTCAGCTCCTCGGTAATCTCCTCATAGGGGACGGTAGTGGTCTTGATCTCGTCAATGGTCACGGTGCCGTTTTCATCGGTGAAAATGCCGTCTGCCCGGCCTTCCAGCGTAAAGGCGATGCCGCAGGCTTCCCGCTCCGCGCTGAGGAATACCTCGGCCTGATATCCCTCCCCGGCGGCCTTTTGCAGCTTGCGGTGGATGCGCGCACCCTCGTTGGCGCGGTCAAAGCCGGCAAAGCGGCTGTCGATGCTGCCGGTGCGCAACAAAAACTCCACCAGCTGCCGGATGGGCAGATGGATGCTTGCCAAAGCGTTTCACCTCCGTTGCAGTTTACTTTATCCTACCCCGAACAGCTCCATGCACTGGGCGGCTGCGGCATCCACCTGTGCAAAGTCCACGGCGGTGCGGTAGTAGGTCTCCAGTTCGTCATGGCAGCTTTTTGCCTGCGCCATCAGGGCACAGGCCTGTTCCAGAAGTTCGGCAGCGGCGCGCTCGTTGAAGCGCAGCCGTGCCCGGCAGGCAGAAAGGTTCTCCCTGTCCACAAAACGGCTGCACCGCACGGTCTGCGCCGCAGACAGCCGCACCGGATGCCAGCGGTTGTCGGTCAGAAACGCCAGCCGCAGGGAGGGGATGATAATGTGGTCGATTTTATCCTCCGGGTGCATGGCGCAGGGGCAAGTGATGATGTGGTAGCCCCGCGCCAGTGCCTCGGCGCGGATGAGTTCCAGCAGCAGGCGGGAGACTGCCCCGTAGTCATCCCGGAAGAGGATGCATTTGTCTGCCAGTGCCTGCACCGTGCCCTGATAGAACACCTCGCCCTTGGGCGTGATGGCCGAGAGCAGCCGCAGCTCTTCAGAGCCCATCTCCTCAGTGCGGGGCAACAGGCGGGTGCACAGCCGCTTGACGTAGCGGCGCACTTTTTCAAAGTTGGCGCTGCACGCTTCGGCGCGGCGGCTGTCCAGCAGTAGACTGCCCGCCGAGGCCACATACCGCGCCGCCCGGCTGCGCAGCAGCTGATTGCGGGCAAACAGGGCGGTCACCTCGTCCTTGTGGGGGTGCAGGGCATCGGCGTCAATGGTGTGGTACAAACTCAGCACCCGCTCGTCTGCGCCGGGGGCTTCCGGTTCCACCACATGGGGCGCGGTGGCGTCGATGATGGCGCGTTTCTGCCGCAGGAACACCACCCCGTCCAGACTGTCGGGGTCGCTGGCGCAGTGGATGCGCTGGATGGGTTCGCCTTTATCCTGTGCGGCGCGCGCCAGACGCTTCATCAGGGTAGACTTGCCGCAGCCCGGCCCGCTTTTGAGCAGCACCAGCTGCATCCCGGGCTCCCGGCGCAGCGGCGCAAAGTAGCCCTTGAACCCGGCGGGCGTTGTAGCGCCCAGAAAGAAATCCACAGAAGGATGCACGGAACTTTCCATACAAAACACCTCGCTTTTGCTTTACAGTATGCAAAAGCGGCGCGGTTGGTTCCTGTCCTTACCTATTATAGGTATGCTCACACACGGCGGCAATGGTGTCCCGCAGCACGGTAAAATCCGCAAAGGCCTCGGGCTTGTTCTGGGGCTGGCGCAGCAGGGCGGCGGGGTGGAAGGTACCCATAAACAGGATGCCGCTTTTTTCAATGATCTGCCCGTGCTCCCGGGTGACGGAAAAATCCTGCCGGATCATCCGCTGGGCGGCAACGCGCCCAAGGCAGACCACGATCTTGGGATGCAGCAGCCGGAACTGCTCCCGCAGCCACGGCATACAGGCTTCGCTCTCGGCGGGCAGCGGGTCACGGTTCTGGGGCGGGCGGCACTTGACGATGTTGGCGATATAGCAGTTTTTGCTGCGGTCAAGGTCGATGGCAAACAGGTATTTGTCCAGCAGCTGGCCGCTGCGCCCCACAAAGGGCAGACCCTGTTCATCCTCGCTCTGGCCGGGTCCCTCGCCCACAAACAGCACCTCGGCGTCCAGCACGCCCTGCCCGAACACCACGTTCGTCCGGGTGGCGCACAGCTCGCACCGGGTGCAGGCAAGGCATTCAGCCTTTAAAGTATCCATATCCATGGAGAACATCTCCTTTAAAACTGGTATGATATTTTATTCACAAATAAAACAAAGGTTTCTCCCCTAAAATATAGCACAAAAACACAATTTTGTCTTGAACTTTTTGCCGTCTGTGCTAGAATAAAGAAGAAAGGCATCCTTGTGTCCAACAGACACGGAATGCAAATTTTGGAAAGCATTTTCGGAGGTAATCACAATGGCTGATATGTTTGCACCGCTGGTAGCACAGCTGAAGGCAAATCCCAAGACGATCGTGTTCACCGAGGGCAATGACCCCCGCATTCTGGAGGCCGCAAGCAAGCTGCTGGCCGAGGGCGTGCTGAAGGTCGTTATGGTGGGCAACGAGGCAGAGTGCAAGGCTGCTGCCGCCGCCGGTAACTTTGATATTTCCGCTGCCGAGATCATCGACCCGGAGAACTACGCCGGTTTTGATGAGATGGTCAGCACCATGGTGGAGCTGCGCAAGGGCAAGCAGTCCGCTGAGGAGTGCACAGCCCTGCTGAAGAAATCCAACTACTTCGGCACCATGCTGGTGAAGATGGGCAAGGCAGACTGCCTGCTGGGCGGCGCTACCTACTCCACCGCCGACACCATCCGTCCCGCTCTGCAGCTGGTCAAGACCAAGAAGGGCGCACATCTGGTGAGCTCTTGCTTTATTCTGGACCGCGACTGCGGCGAAGAGGGCCTGAAGCGCATTGCCATGGGCGACTGCGCCGTCAACATTGATTACACCGATACCGTCGATAAGGCTACCGGCGAGGTCAAGATCTCTGCCGCTTCCAAGCTGGCAGAGGTTGCTGTGGAGACTGCCCGCACCGCAAAGCTGTTCGGCATCGACCCGAAGGTGGCTGTGCTGAGCTTCTCCACCAAGGGCTCCGGCAAGGGCGGCACCGTGGCACTGAGCCACGATGCTACCATCAAGGCACAGGAGATGGATCCCGAGCTGGCTGTGGACGGCGAGCTGCAGTTTGACGCAGCCGTTGCTCCCGAGGTCGCACAGGTCAAGTGCAAGGGCAGCAAGGTGGCTGGTCAGGCCAACACCTTCATCTTCCCCTGCATCGAGGCCGGCAACATCGGCTATAAGATCGCACAGCGTCTGGGCGGCTACGCTGCCTACGGCCCCATCCTGCAGGGTCTGAACGCACCCATCAACGATCTGTCCCGCGGCTGCAACGCAGACGAGGTGTACAAGATGAGCCTGATCACCGCTTGCCAGTCTTAAACAGTTTTAGCACAAACGAGGAGAAGCCTTCGGGCTTCTCCTTTTTGTTTTGCCCCCTCTTGCAATCCGGCGGGGTTTATGGTACAATATCTTAGCATCCACAAGGATGTGTCGGACAGCGCCTGCTGCGTGGTTCGGCATACGGATGCGGGTCCTGTACGATGGGCTCGCTGTGAACCAGGTCAGGTGGGGAACCAAGCAGCCTTAAGCAGTGCGTTCGTGCGTTTCAGTAAGCCTGCATCCGTATGCCGAGTTACGCAAGGCGGGGACAAAACCCCGTCGAGCGCTGTCCTTTTATTTTTGCCGCAAAGGCCGGGAAAGGGGAGAGATCGCCATGTATCGTGCACTTTACCGCAAATGGAGACCCCAGCGGTTTGAGGATGTGGTGGGCCAGCGTGCTATCGTGACCGCCCTGAAAAACCAGATCACCGCAGGGCGCGTGGGCCATGCGTATCTGTTTACCGGCGTGCGCGGCACCGGCAAGACTACCTGCGCCAAAATTTTTGCCAAGGCGGTCAACTGCCTGCACCCGGAGGGTGGCGACCCTTGCGGGAAATGTGAGATCTGCAAGGGCATCGACAACGGCAGCCTGCTGGACGTGGTGGAGATGGACGCAGCCTCCAACAACGGCGTGGATGATATCCGCGACCTGCGGGACGAGACCGCCTACACCCCCAGCGCCTGCCAGTATAAGGTGTATATCATCGACGAGGTGCACATGCTGTCCACAGCGGCCTTTAATGCGCTGCTGAAAACGCTGGAAGAGCCCCCCGCACATGTCATCTTCATTCTGGCGACCACCGAGATCCAGAAAGTGCCCGCCACCATCCTCTCCCGCTGCCAGCGGTACGATTTTACCCGCATCGGGCCGGAGGATATCGCCCGGCGGGTGGAGTATATCGCCGGTGAGGAAAAGCTGGAGCTGACCTCCGACGGCGCGGAGCTGATCGCCCGTCTGGCCGATGGTGCGCTGCGCGATGCACTGTCCATTCTGGACACCTGCGCCGGCGTCACCGCCAAAATTGACGCGGATGTGGTGCGCCGCATGGCGGGTGTGACCGACCGCAGCTACCTGTTCCACATTTCTGACGCCTTGGAAGCACAGGACGCAGCCGCCGCGCTGGCACAGCTGGCACAGCTGCGGCAGCAGTCGGTGGACGTGAAGCGCCTGACCGAGGAATTGATCGCCCATTACCGCGCCCTGATGCTGGCGGCGCTGCCCGGCGGGCAGGCGCTGCTGTCCGGTGTTTCGCCGGAGGAAGAGGCGCTGTACCTGCAAAAAGGCCCGGAGATGGGGCAGCGGGAAGCCATCCGCGCCATCCGCACGTTAGGCACGGCGCTGGAGCACATGACCCGCGGCAGCGACCAGCGCATCGAGCTGGAACTGGCACTGTTCAGCCTGTCCGAGCCGCCCCAGCAGATGCAGGCGGTAACGGTACAGGCAACCCCTGCCCGCACGGCACAGTCGGAAGCACCCCGTCCCTTTGCGGCAGCGGTGCAGCCCTTTGCCAGCGCCCCGGTGCAGCCCGCACCGGCAGCAACTGCACCCCAGACCCCGGCAGCAGTAGCAGAACCTGCCCCTGCCGTGCAGCAGACCCCTCCGCAGCTTGCCGCGCAGGAAGCAACGCCCGCCCCTGCGGACGAGCTGCCGCCCATGCCAGAGGAACCGCCGGTACAGCAGAGCGATGCCGCCCTGCCGTGGGACGAGCCTGCCCCGCAGGCACCGCCGCCGGACGAGCCGGAGCCGGTCAGCCAGCCGGAACAGCCCGCTCCCGCAGAATCCGAACAGCCCGCCCCGGCAGCGGAGGAACCGTCTGCCCCGGTGCAGGAGCACCCCGCCGACCCGGTGCTGACCAAGCCCCGCAGCGTGGCGCAGCAGGGCACGAACCCCTTCCCATACTGGGGACAGATCGTGCAGAAGCTGGAAAGCATCGACCCCATGCTGTATATGTATCTGCGCAAGTCCAAAGCTTACTTTGACGGTACCCGCGTGCTGATCGACGGCGGCAAGACTTTCCGGGATTTTATCCGGGTGAACAAGGACAGCCAGAAGCTGATCAAAAAGCTGATCGCCGAGGTATCCGGCGTGCCGGTGCCCATCGGCCCCTACGAGCCCAAAACGGCAGGAAAGACCGCTTCCAACGCGGAGCAGTCCCTTCTGGCACTGGAAAAGCTGGGGCTGGAGGTCAGCATTGAGGATACCGCCCGCAAAAAGCGATAAAAATTGTTTATAATAAAGGAGAATACCATTATGAAAGCAAGAATGCCCGCAGGCTACGGCCGCCCCGATATGAACGCCCTGATGCGTCAGGCTCAGAAGATGCAGGAGGACATGAAGAGCAAGCAGGCCGAGCTAGAAGCTGCCGAGTACACCGGCAGCGCCGCCGGTGAGATGGTGACCGTGAAGATGAACGGCAAGCACGAGGTGCTGTCCATCACCATTAAGCCCGAGGCCGTGGACCCGGACGACATCGAGATGCTGGAAGACATGGTGGCTGCTGCCATCAACGCCACCGTGAAGCAGGTGGACGAGACCGCCGAGGCCGAGATGGGCAAGCTGACCGGCGGCCTGAACATTCCGGGTCTCTGAGCCGGGAAGGGGAGATACCATGGACTACACTGCCGCACCGCTGGAAAAGCTGATCGAGGAGTTCGGCAAGTTTCAGGGCGTGGGCCGCAAGGGCGCTACCCGCATGGCCTATCAGGTGCTGAGTATGTCGGATAAGGACGCTGCGGCGCTGGCCGATGCCATCCGCGGCGCGCACACCCGGCTGCACCGGTGCCGCATCTGCCAGAATTATACCGACGCTGACCTGTGCCCGGTGTGTGCCAGCGCCAAGCGGGACACCTCGGTGATCTGCGTGGTGGAAAAGCCCCGGGACGTGCAGGCCTTTGAGCGCACCCGGGAGTATAACGGCCTGTACCATGTGCTGCACGGCCTGCTGGACCCGCTGGCCGGTGTGGGCGCAGAACAGCTGACCGTCAAGGAGCTGCTGGCGCGGCTGAAGGACGACACGGTGAAGGAGGTCATCATGGCCATGAACCCCACCGTGGAGGGCGAGGCTACCGCCATGTATCTGGCAAAGCTCATCAAGCCGCTGGGCATCCGGGTCACCCGGCTGGCATCCGGTCTGCCGGTGGGCGCCAGCCTGGAATATGCGGACGAGACTACCCTGTACCGGGCACTTTCCGGCCGGGGAGAGCTGTGAGTTTGTAAAAATTTACAATTCTGTCAGAAACAGCCCTTGCATTACCCTGAAAAAATGGTATACTGAAACAACAAACGGAACGGAGAAAGGAGGCGCGCAGCATGGCACCCACAAAGGAGCGCCCGGCGACCAAGAGCATCGCCACCAACCGCGAAGCGCGCCACGAGTATTTTGTTCTGGAAGCGCTGGAGACCGGTGTGGAGCTCAAAGGCACCGAGGTGAAAAGCCTGCGGGCCGGCGGGGTCAACCTGAAGGACAGCTGGGTGGATATTGAAAACGGCGAGCTGCTGGTAAAGGGGATGCACATCAGCCCCTACGACCACGGCAACCTGTTCAATCAGGACCCCATGCGCGTCCGGCGGCTTCTGGCGCACAAAAGTGAGATCCGGCGTCTGCACCAGCAGTGCAAGCTGCAGGGCTATACGCTGGTGCCGCTCTCGCTTTATTTCAAGCATGGCCGCGTAAAAATGGAAGTGGGCTTGTGCAAGGGCAAAAAGCTGTACGACAAGCGTGCCGATGCCGCCCAGCGCGATGCAAAGCGCTCCATTGACCGGGCTGTGAAGTCCAACGGCAAGTATTACTAAGCATTCCAATTGCAGACTGCGGCTCACCGCAGAAAACCCAGCTTTCCGCACATCGCAAGATGTGCTTTATATGGGGGCGTAAAGGTTTCGACGGGGGGAGCAAGGTCTGGGCAGCGGGTAGCAGTGGGGGAACTGCTCTATAACTCCTCCAAAACAATTAACTGACAACAATAATTATCAGTTGCTCGCAGCCTGAGTGCTGCGCGTTCCGCCCACTCTTGTGTCGTGTGGGGCCGGGGCGTCCTTTAGACACAGCACCTGAACGGACCTAAGCTTTGCGGACCGGCAGGAACTCATGAAGCTACCAAAGCGCTAGCCTGACGATCGGCGTGGCGCGGCGGGAATGTTGTAGATCGCCTGCACCCGGAGACACCTGCACTGAGCTCTTTTCGGACATGGGTTCGACTCCCATCGCCTCCACCAGTAAAAAAAGCCACCTGAAAACGTAAGTTTTCGGGTGGTTTTTGCTATACGGAGCGATGTTGTATTGTTACGCCAGATCCGGTAGGATATCCGACCACAGAGCCTGCTCCTGCCGCAAAGCATCGAAGCAGCAGTCCAGATACATTTTATTGACTGCCGCAAAAATGGTGCTGCGCAGCAGCAGACGCTCGTCGTTGAGCGTGGCCTCCGGCTGGGCTGTCTTGCCGCCGAACACCACAGAAAGACTAGTCTCCAGCTCCTCGCAGAAGATATCGTAGGCTGTCCCGGCGGAGCAGTGCTCCCGCTGCATTTTGAACAGGGTGTCGATGTTTTCGATCGAGAGCACCGTTTTGGAGACTGCAATGTACATCAGAGATGCGATCTGATCCCGGGTATATTTTTTGCGGATGGGGTGATCCACCACCCCTTTTTTGACATAGTTGCTCACCATAGACGGGGTCAGCTCCACCCCGCAGAAACTACGGAAGTAGCCGTTGACAAACTGCACCGTCTGATCCAGATACAGCCCTACCGAGGGGAGATCGTTGTACCGGGGCAGGGCAAAGCCCGCAGCACACGCCGCAACGCGGAGTTTGGTTTCAGCTTTCATAGTATCTTATTCCGTTCATGCTCCTGCACTTTTTACAAGCAGGAACGTTGTTTTTGTGCAAAGGCAGGAGAAACACTTTCAGTAAAAGCACTTCTGCCTGTGAAATAGTATACCGCATTTTGGAAAATTGGTCAACGGGAAGCAAAAACTTTGTAAAAGAATTTGAGAAAACAGTTGACAGGTTTTTGAAAAACTGCTATGATGGTCACGGACAAAGGAATGACTGCGGCGTGCGCCGCTTGAAAATGGAGAAAAATATGAAAAGCAAAATCGTTGTAGATTCCTCTGCAAATGTGTACGAGCTCCCCGATGTAGGGTTTGCCTGTGTGCCGCTGAAGATCCTGACCGACGAGCAGGAGTATGTGGACACCGCAGAGATCGACGCCCCCGCACTGGCCGAGATGATGCGCACCTATAAGGGACGTACCAGCACCTCCTGCCCCAACATCTCGGACTGGATGGCTGCCTACGAGGGTGCAGACGAGGTGTACGTTGTAACCATTACCGGCACGCTGTCCGGTGCCTACAACGCCGCACTGCTGGCGGGCGAAGAGTACGAGCAGAGCCACGAGGGTGCGCGGGTCTTTGTGCTGGACAGCCTGTCCACCGGTGCGGAGTCCCGCCTGCTGGTGGAGCGTCTGGCGGAGCTGATCAAGGCCGGCAAGCCCTTTGATACCGTGTGTGAGGAGATCCGGGCGTACCACCAGCACACTCATCTGCTGTTTGCGCTGGAATCTCTGGCAAACCTTGCCCGCAATGGCCGCGTGAAGCCCGCTGTGGCTGCTGTGGCGCGGATGCTGGGCATCCGGGTCATCGGGCAGGCCAGCGACGCCGGTGATCTGGAGGTTCTGTGCAAGACCCGCGGCGAGCACGGCGCACTGGAGCGCATGGTGCTGGAAATGAAGGCGCACGGCCTGACCAACGGCCGGGTGCACATCGACCACTGCTGCAACGCTGCCGCTGCGGAGCGGCTGAAGCACATGGTCCATGCGGTGTTCCCGGAGGCCAAGGTGGAGGTAGGCAGCTGCGGCGCGCTGTGCAGCTACTACGCGGAGTACGGCGGCCTGATGGTGGGCTACGAGGACAACGAAGCACCCACCGTCTGAGCGGAAAATATGATACTATGATTTCGATTCACCGGGGCATCTGCGGACGCTCCGGTGAATTTTTTTTTCGAGGGATAATTCCGGTGCACCCGACACCAAAAACTTGCAAAGGGTGAAAAACCGCGTTATACTTAACTGTATTATAGAGGTAAGGAAACACGGGAAAGGGGAAGATGGTATGCTGTTCCGGCTGCCGATCGTCAGGTTTTTCAACCGCATCCTCAACCGCATCACGGTCACGGTGGTGCTGGTGGCGCTGCAGCTTGCATGGCTGGCGTGGGTGTTCTTCGCCCTCACCACCGGCGCGGCGCGGGTGTGGGTCACCGGGGTGCTCAACGGGTTAAGCCTGCTGATCATTCTGTATCTGGTGCGCAAGGACGAAAACAGCGCCTATAAGGTGGGCTGGATCGCCCTCATCGGGCTGCTGCCGCTGCTGGGCGGTGCGCTGTATCTGGCCTTTGGCAACAAGCGGCCCTCCCGCCGTCTGCGCAGCAAAATGCAGGCGGTGGAGCAGGCGCACCGGGCAGACCGTGCTCAGCAGCCCGGACAGACCGCCGGTCTGTGCGATGAAAACCGGGGCGTGAGCCGTTACCTGACCCAATACGGCTGCTACCCCGCATGGCAGAACACCACCGCCCGGTATTTCTCCTGCGGTGAAGCCATGTATCCGGCATTGCTGGCCGACCTTGAAAAGGCAGAAAAGAGCATCTTTCTGGAGTTTTTCATCATCAGTCAGGGCAAGATGTGGCAGGGCGTGGAGGACATTCTGCGGCGCAAGGCGGCACAAGGGGTGGACGTGCGGCTGATCTACGATGACTTCGGCAGCCTGCTGGGTCTGCCCAAGGACTTTGTGGTGCGCATGGAGCGGGCGCATATCCGCTGCATCCCCTTTAACCCGGTGGTGCCGCTGCTCTCGCTGGTGATGAACCACCGCGACCACCGCAAGATCGTGGTGATAGACGGCAAAGTAGCCTACACCGGCGGCATCAATCTGGCAGACGAATATATCAACGCGATCACCCGCTTCGGCTACTGGAAGGACGCGGGCCTGCGCATCGAGGGCGCTGCGGTGTGGAACTTTACCGTAATGTTTTTGGATTTCTGGAACGCCTTCCGTCCCTTTGAGCAGGATTACAGCACCTTCCGTCCGCAGCTTGCGGTGCTGCCCGCCAGCGATGGGGTGGTGCAACCCTACGCGGACAGCCCGCTGGACGAAGAGCCGGTGGCAGAAACGGTCTATCTGGATGTTCTGGCACAATCACAGCAGTACGTTTATTTTTATACGCCTTACCTTGCCATCGGCGAGGAGATGCTGGACGCGCTGCGCAACGCCGCCAAGCGCGGGGTGGATGTGCGGCTGGTGCTGCCGGGCATCCCGGACAAAAAGCTGGTGTTCCGGCTGAGCCGCTCGTACTATCTGCCCCTGCTGCGGGCGGGGGTGCGCATCTACGAGTATACCCCGGGCTTCCTCCACGCCAAGTGCTGCGTCAGCGATGACCGCGCGGCGGTGGTGGGCAGCATCAATATGGACTACCGCAGTATGTTTCTGCACTTCGAGTGCGGGGTGCTGCTGCTGCAAAACAGTCAGGTGCTGGCCTTGCGGGACGATGTGCGCCGCACCCTGCCCCAGTGCCGGGAGGTGCAGTGCGCGGACTGCCGCACCGGTCTGGCCGGTACGGTGCTGGACAGCGTGCTGCGGCTGTTAAGTCCTTTGATGTAACTGTCTGCTCATAAAATCCCGCGCGGCGGGGCACACTAGCTCCAAAGCCTGCATCTGCAATGCAGGCACGGAAAGGGAGCGTATGTGACGATATGAAACAGGCATCGCGATGGTTTTTGTGCTGCACGCTGGCGGCAGCACTGGCATTGACCGGCTGCGGCGGGGGAAGTTCCGGCAGCAGCTCCGGTACTATGAGCGGCAGTACCTCTGCGGGCAGCAGCGCGGCGCAAGGCGCAGCGTGGCGCACCGGGTTGGGGGTTCTGACCGAAGCGGCCGGCACAGACCGTGCGGGCAACATCCACACCGTAGCGGCTGCCGTGCTGTTGGATGCAGACGGCAAGCTGGCCGGGGTGACACTGGATGAGCTGGAGCTTTCAGTCAGCGCGGACGGCACCGGCAAGGTGACCACCCCCACCGACACCCGTACCAAGCGCCAGAAGGGGAAAGACTACCCGCTGGCAGAGGTGTCCGGCCTGAAAAAAGGCTGGGCAGAGCAGGCCGATGCCTTTGGCGATTGGCTTAAAGGCAAGACCCCGGACGAGGTGAAAAAGCTGAAAACGGATGCAGACGGCAAGCCTACCGATGCAGACCTTTTGTCCGGCTGCACCATTGCGGTGGACCGCTACCGGGATGCCATCGTCCGCGCCTGCGAGAATGCGCAGGTGCTGGGTGCTGCCCGGGGCGATACGGTCAAACTGGGCGTAGAGGTGGCAGAAATGCCGCAGGGGCTTACGGGCACAGACGACAAGGACGCACAGGTGCAGGCTAAGATCACGCTGGCGGTGGTGACCATGGACGAGAACGCCCGGGTGACCAGCGCTATCGGCGATATGACCGAGCCGGAGCTGACCGTCAGCGCGGATGGTACTGTGTCTGCCCCGCGGGAGCCGGTGTACACCAAAAACGAGCTGGGCGACCGTTACGGAATGCGCAGCGCAAGCGCGTTAGGCAAGGAATGGTACGAGCACAGCGCAGGCTGGTGCGGCTATCTGAAGGGCAAAAACGCCGTGGAGATCGGCAAGCTCTCCGCAGACGGCACGGATGCCGACCTGAAGGCGCTGTGCACCATCTCAGTTACCGACCTGCAAAAAGCGGCGCTGAAGGCCATGGCGGAGCAGTAATCATAAAAACAGGATGTCCCTCTGCACAAAAAGTGCGGGGGGATTTTTTATGGATACCCCCTCAGGCGCAAAGCCGGAAGGGGTATGTGCACACTTTCCCACAAAAAGCGGGCTTACGGGCGGGGCAAAGCAGTGCATTGTGCAAAAAATAAAGGTTTCCTCTTGCAAAACGGCGACAAACGCGCTATTCTATAACCACAGTTTACCACTTTAGCATGGTAAAACGGTGAATCAAGAGGGAAGCGGGACGCAGAACGTCCCCCATGGGAGGAAAAAGATATGAAGCTCAAGCGTATTGCAAGTGCATTTCTGGCCGGTGCTCTGGCACTGAGCCTTGCAGCCTGCGGCGGCAGTGCATCCACCTCTGCGGCGGCGTCTGCTTCCGGCAGCGCAGCCGGTTCGGCTTCTTCCGCAGCGGGCAGCGATCTGGACTACATCAAGGGCAAGGGCAAAATGGTCATCGGCTACACCGTGTACGAGCCCATGAACTACACCGACGCCGACGGCAACTTTACCGGCTTTGATACCGAACTTGCCACTGCGGTGTGTGCAAAGCTGGGTGTGGAGCCGGAGTTTGTAGAGATCAACTGGGACACCAAGGTGGTGGAGCTGGACGCCAAGAGCATCGACTGCATCTGGAACGGCATGACCCTGACCGAGGATATCATGGCCAACACCGCCACCACCAAGGCCTACGCCAAGAACGCACAGGTCGTGGTGGTCAAGGAGAGCACCGCCTACACCTCCACCGCCGACCTTGCCGGTAAGACCGTGGTGGCTGAGGCGGGTTCTGCCGGTGAGGCTGCCATTCAGGGCGACGAGAACCTTGCCAAGGCAGACTACTTTTCCAAGAGCGTGCAGACCGACTGCCTGATGGAAGTGGCTGCCGGTACGGCAGATGCCGCTGTGCTGGATCTGACCCTTGCCAACGCCATGATCGGGGAAGGCACCGACTATGCAAGCCTGAAGATCGTGGACGAGCTGAATGCCGAGGAGTACGGCGTGGCCTTCCGCAAGGGCAGTGATGCCGCCGCCGTAGTGGACGCCGCCTTTGACGCGTTGAAGGCTGACGGCACCATGCAGGCACTGGCCGAGAAGTACGAGCTGACGCTGGCCGACTGAGCCGTGCGTAAAACAAAACGATAGATGGGTGTGTTTTTGTGTCTGTGATCCTTGGGCGCCTTTCTGGCGCGTTCCTGCTCAACTGTGAGTTGTTTGCCCTTACGCTGCTGTTTGCGCTGCCGCTGGGGCTGGTGGTGGCCTTTGGCTCCATGAGCCGGTGCAGGCTGCTGTCCGGTGCGGTAAAGACCTTTGTCTGGGTCATCCGCGGTACGCCGCTGATGCTGCAGATCATCGTCATTTATCTGGGCCCCGGTCTGCTGGGCATGAATAACCCGTGGCCCTCCGGCTCCGGCGGACGCATGGTGGCGGCGGTGGTGGCCTTTGCCATCAACTACGCCTGCTATTTTTCCGAGATCTACCGCGGCGGCATCGAGGCGGTGCCTAAAGGGCAGACCGAGGCCGGGCAGGTGCTGGGCATGACCCGCACGCAGATCTTTTTTAAGGTCACCCTTTTGCAGGTGGTCAAGCGCATCCTGCCGCCCATGGGCAACGAGATCATCACCCTTGTCAAGGACACCTCGCTGGCGAACACCATTGCCAACAAGGAGATCATCATGATGGCCAAGGAGTACAGCGCAAAAGGTCTGATCTGGCCGCTGTTCTCCACGGCGCTGTTCTTCCTTGTGTTCGTAGGTGCGCTCACCCTGTTGTTCAACTGGGCTGAAAAGAAACTGGATTATTTCCGCTGCTGAGGAGGTTTTTAAGAATATGGCATTACTGGAGGCCTCCGGCATTGGCAAAAATTTCGGAGATACAAAGGTCTTAAAGGACATTTCTCTTACCTTAGAGCAGGGCGAGGCGCTGGCCATCATCGGCTCGTCCGGCTCCGGCAAGACCACCCTGCTGCGCTGCCTGAACTTTCTGGAGCGGCCGGACACCGGCTGCATCCGGGTGAACGGCGAGACCATGTGGGACGCCGCCGACCCCGCCACCCAGCGGGAGAGAGATCCGCAAAAAGCGACTGCACTTCGGGCTGGTGTTCCAGAACTTCAACCTCTTCCCGCAGTATACCGCCTTGCAGAACGTGATGCTGGCAGGGGAGCTGCTGGCAAAGGAGCGCCCGGACTACCGCGCCAACAAAAAGGCGATGCACGCCCAGCTGGAACAGCAGGCGCGGGAACTGCTGGCGCAGATGGGGCTTTCGGAGCGGGCAGACCACTACCCGCACCAGCTTTCCGGCGGGCAGCAGCAGCGGGTGGCCATTGCCCGGGCGCTGGCGCTGCACCCGGACATCCTCTGCTTTGACGAGCCCACCAGCGCCCTTGACCCGGAACTGACCGGCGAGGTGCTGCGGGTGCTGCGGGAGCTGGCCGACCGCAAGACCACCATGATCATCGTGACCCACGAGATGCACTTTGCCCGGGATGTGGCCGACCGCATCCTGTTTATGGACGGCGGCGTGGTGGTGGAGGAAGGCCCTGCAAAGCAGCTGATCGACCACCCGCGGGAACAGCGCACCAAACAGTTCTTGGCACACTACGCGGAATGAGCAAAATCACCAATTCTTTGGGCAAAAAAATGGAAATGTTGATGCAAACCAAGTCTTGTAAAACTGGCGCTGCTCCGCTATAATACCACTCATGAATCTTTATCAACGTCCTGCCGCTTTTCCGGCAGGGCGTTTTTCACGGCAAAAATGCGAACATCCATCTTTTTTGTGTGGGCAGGAGGTATATTTCCATGACCAAAGATATGACGCAGGGCAGCCCGCTGAAGCTGCTGCTTGCCTTTGCTGTGCCGCTGATGCTGGGCAGCCTGTTCCAGCAGTTCTACAATCTGGCCGATACCATCATCGTGGGGCGGTTCGTGGGCGTGGAAGCGCTGGCAGCGGTAGGCAGCGTGGGCGGCCTGAACTATCTGGTGCTGGGCTTTGTCAACGGCATTGCCTGCGGCTTTTCCATCCCCATCTCATGGACCTTCGGTGCCCACGACCACCACGAGATGCGCCGCTACACCGCCAATACCGTGTGGCTGTCCATCGCTTTTGCCACGGTGCTTACCATCGTTACGGTGGCAATGACCCATCTGGTGCTGGTGTGGACGAACACCCCGGCTGACATCATCGACCTTGCGGATATCTATATCCGCACCATTTTTGCAGGCATCCCCTTCACGCTGCTTTATAATGTGACCAGCGCCCTGATGCGTGCACTGGGCGACAGCAAGCGCCCGCTGTATTTCCTGCTGGTGGCCAGCGTGCTGAACATCGGGCTGGACCTTGCCTGCATCATCCTGTTCAACATGGGCGTGTTCGGCGCGGCTTTTGCCACCGTGTTCAGTCAGGCTGTGGCAGGCATCGGCAGCCTTATTTACATCATGCGCCACTACCCGGAACTGCGCTGGAATAAGGAAGAAGGGCGCATCAGCGCTCCGCACTGCGCAAAGCTTTGCGCCATGGGCCTCCCCATGGGTCTGCAGTGCAGTATTACTGCCATCGGCAGCGTGGTGCTGCAGGGCGCGGTGAACGGTCTGGGCAGCGATATCGTGGCGGCGCAGACCGCCGGCGGCAAGGCTGCGCAGTTCCTCAGCGTGCCGCTGGAGAGTATCGGCACTGCCATGACCACCTACACCAGCCAGAATATGGGCGCGAAGGATCTGGGCCGCGTGAACCGCGGCGTGAACACCGCACTGGGCATCGGCTGCGTGTACAGCGTGGCCTCCTTCCTCATTCTGCGCGTGCTGGACAAGCCCCTGATCGGCCTGTTTCTGGATGCAGGCGAGACCGCCATTATGGCCAATGCGCAGGACTTCATCTTCTGGAACAGTGTGTTCTACATCCCGCTGGCAGTGCTTATCATCTACCGCTACACCATTCAGGGTCTGGGACACTCCGGCCTTGCCATGTTTGCCGGTGTGGCTGAAATGATCGCCCGCGCCATGGTGGGCTTCTGGTTCGTGCCGCTGTGGGGCTACTTTGCCGCCTGCATCGCAAGCCCGGTGGCATGGCTCTTTGCCTGCTTCTTCCTGATCCCGGCCTATTTTGTGGTGTTCCGCAGACTGCAAAAGGAAAAACAGCAGGAAGCCGCCGCAAAGGTGCAGTAAGGGTTCATAAAAAATGCTTTTTCTTTTCGCCCTTTCATGCTATAATAAAAATTAAATACGGCTTTTGCCGTAACAGGGCAGGGCAGGGGTGACCCCGCACTGCCGGGGCAATGCCCGCAATTGCGGCGGGCGGGAAAATACAAAAAGAGAGGCGAATCGAGATGTTGGATATGATCAAATGCAGCACCGGCGGTGCGTACTATGCGCGCGGAGAGTGGGTGCCCGCAGATGGCAATGCACCCGCAGCACTGGCAGCAAAGGGCTTTGATGCCGCTGCCGTTGCCGCGGCTAAGACCGGTACCATGGCCTACAATATTATGCAGGCACACAACACCAGCGGCGATGCCGAGAACCTGAAGATCAAGTTTGATGCCATGGCAAGCCATGACATCACCTTTGTGGGCATCATCCAGACCGCCCGTGCTTCCGGGCTGGAAAAGTTTCCTATTCCTTATGTGCTTACCAACTGCCACAACAGCCTGTGCGCTGTGGGCGGCACCATCAACGAGGACGACCACCGCTTTGGCCTGTCCGCTGCCAAAAAGTACGGCGGTATCTTTGTGCCCCCGCACATGGCAGTCATCCACCAGTATATGCGCGAGCGCTTTGCCGGCTGCGGCAAAATGATCCTTGGCTCGGACTCCCACACACGCTACGGCGCACTGGGCACCATGGCCATCGGCGAGGGCGGCGGCGAGCTGGCAAAGCAGCTGCTGGGCCGCACCTATGATGTTGCCCGCCCGGGTGTGGTGGCCATCTATCTGACCGGCAGTCTGCCGGCGGGCTGCGGCCCCCACGATGTAGCCATTGCCCTTGTGGGCAAGCTGTTCAAGAGCGGCTACGTCAAGAACAAGGTCATGGAGTTCGTGGGCCCCGGCATTGCTTCCCTGCGGCAGGATACCCGCAACGCCATTGATGCCATGACCACCGAGACCACCTGTCTGTCCTCCATCTGGGAGACCGACGAAGTTACCCAGCGTTTTCTGGCAGTGCATGGCCGTGCAGCAGACTATAAAAAGCTGACACCGGCTGACCTTGCCTACTACGATGGCGTGGTGGAGGTGGATCTTTCTGCCATCCGTCCCATGATCGCCCTGCCCATGCACCCCTCCAACGCCTTTACCATTGAGGAGCTGAACGCAAATCTGGAGGACATCCTCCATGCCTGCGAGCAGGATGTGCAGAAGCTGATCGGCCGCAAGGATGTGCAGCTGGATCTGTGCAGCAAGATCGAAAACGGCAAGCTGCGTGTGGATCAGGGCGTCATTGCAGGCTGCGCAGGCGGTCTGTACGACAGCATCTACGAGGCTGCTTCCATCCTCAAGGGTCATACCGGCGGCTGCGGCGACTACGCCTTGAGCGTTTACCCCGGCAGTCAGCCCATCATGATGGAACTGGTGCGCACCGGCGTCATTGGCGAGTTGATGGCTAGCGGCGCTACCATCCGCACCGCCTTCTGCGGCCCCTGCTTCGGCGCAGGCGATGTGCCCGCCAACGGTGCACTGTCCATCCGTCATACCACCCGCAACTTCCCCAGCCGCGAGGGCTCCAAGCCCGGCAGCGGCCAGCTGTCCGGTGTGGCACTGATGGATGCCCGCAGCATTGCAGCCACCACCGCAAACGGCGGCATCCTGACCCCCGCCACCGACATTGACTATGATCCCACCGTGCCGGAGTACCAGTACGATGCTTCCAGCTACGACACCCGCGTGTATCAGGGCTTCGGCAAGGGCGATTACGATGCCCTGCTCAAGTTCGGCCCCAACATCAAGGACTGGCCGGAGATCGCACCGCTGGGCGACAACCTGCTGCTGAAGGTGGCTTCTTATATCACCGACCCCGTCACCACCACCGACGAGCTGATCCCCTCCGGTGAGACCTCTTCTTACCGCTCTAACCCCCTGGGTCTGGCCGAGTTCACCCTCAGCCGCAAGGACCCGGAGTATGTGGGCCGCGCCAAGGCTGTGCAGGCCGAAGAGAACGCCCGCCGTGCCGGTGCAGGGGATGCTGCTCTGCTGGCAAAGGTGAACGCCGTGCCCGGCTGCGAGCAGCTGAACTGGAACGATATCCAGATTGCCTCTACCATCTTTGCGGTCAAGCCCGGCGACGGCTCTGCCCGCGAGCAGGCCGCCAGCTGCCAGCGTGTGCTGGGTGCCGGTGCCAATATCGTAACCGAGTACGCTACCAAGCGTTACCGCTCTAACCTCATCAACTGGGGTATGCTGCCCCTGCAGCTGGCAGGTGCCACCCCCTTTGGTCTGGGGGACTATGTGCTCATCCCCAATGTGCGGGAAGTACTCAAGGGCGACCTGCAGAACATCAAGGCCTACGTTCTGGGCGATACCGTCAAGGAGTTTGAGCTGTACATGGCTCCGCTCACCACCGACGAGCGCCAGATCCTGGCTGATGGCTGCCTGATCAATTTCTATAAGCACTAAGGAAGTAACCCGCTATGTCCTGTGACCTGCATATCCATTCCACCTGCTCAGACGGTGCTGTGCCCATCGAGCGGCTGGCGTCCATCGCTGCCCGCACCGGGCTGCACGCCATCGCCCTTTCGGACCACGATACCCTGCTCAGCGCCCAGTACGCCTATGCCCACACCGGGCAGGACGGGGTAGAGCTGATCCCCGCCGTGGAGCTGACCGGCTACGACTTTGAGCGCCAGCACCGGGTGCACCTGCTGTGCTACTACCCGGACGTGGACTGCCCGGCGCTGCGGGAGCATTGCGCCATCATGAAGGAGCGCCGCAACGCCTGCGCTTTGCAGAGCGCAAAGGAGCTGGAGCAGCTGTACCCGCAGTTTACCACCGACCTTGCATGGGAGACCACAAAGGCCAGCGGGGTGCTGTTCAAAAGCGGGCTGATGCAGGCACTGGAACTGCTGGGTCTGACCGATGGCAGCATCTACGGCGAGACCTACCACAAGCTGTTCGGGTGGAACCCCCGGGGCATCGTGTTGCACTCGCCGGAGTATCTGCCGGTGCGGCAGGTGCTGGCTACCGCCAAGGCAAGCGGCGGCGCGGTGGTGTTTGCGCACCCCACGGTGTATAAAAGTATGCCCCTGCTGCGGGAGCTGGCAGCAGAGGGCGCAGTGGACGGCATAGAGGTGTACCACCCCAGCAACAGCCCGGAGGATAGCGCCGAGTGCCTTGCTCTGTGCAAGCAGTACGGCCTTGTGGCGACCGCAGGTACGGACTTCCATGGCCGCAACCACAAGCACCCCCACCCCATCGGTACCTGTACCGCACCGGACGAAGCCGCAGCGCAGCTGCGCGCCATCGCCGAAAAACGTAAAAAAGAGAGGACGTAAAGACCATGAGTAAGGAATTTTCCTTCCCGAACAAGGGTACCTGCTCCAAGCAGACCAACTTTGTGCTGAACGATGACCACACCATTGCTTCCATTGAGGTCGTCGGCGGCTGCAACGGCAACCTGAAGGGCATCTGCCAGCTGCTTACCGGCATGAAGGCAGAGGATGCCATTGCCCGTCTGGACGGCACGCTGTGCGGCTTCCGCAGCACCAGCTGCCCGGACCAGATTGCAAAGAACCTGAAAAAGGCTCTGGAACAGATGAACTAAAATCCGCCGGAGAGCCGCTGCACAGAACCTTGTGTGGCGGCTCTCTTTTTGCGCGGGGACGATTTTGAATGCCCGCCGCTATGCTCTGGGCATGAATAGCGGAAAATTATTTTAAATTAGTGCAATGCCGGGCAGCCTGCGGGCTGCCCGGCATTGCACTTTTGAGGGAGTGTTTTAAATGATTTTGCGCTGCGCTTTATGTCACAATTTGTACGCATTTCCAGCAAATGAGGGCGGATGTAAAAAATCTATACACCGGGCAAAGTTTGTTTGTTGTTCCGGTTCACTTTGCGGGGTATACTGTTGCCATAGAGAACAGCACGATGAAGGCTGTGAAAAGATATTTTTGAAGCAGGGAGGCTTTTTTATGTACTATTCCAGTGGCAATTATGAAGCTTTTGCACACCCCAAAAAGCCGGAGGGCGTGGATCATAAATCCGCTTATATCATCGGCTCCGGTCTGGCTGCGCTGACCGCTGCCTGCTATCTGGTGCGCGACGGTCAGATGAAGGGCGAGCACGTCCATGTGTTTGAAAAGAACGCACTGGCCGGCGGCGCCTGCGATGGCTACAAGTACGATATCGGCTATGTGATGCGCGGCGGCCGCGAGATGGACAACCACTTCGAAGTTATGTGGGATATGCTGCACTCCATCCCGTCTCTGGAGACCGAGGGTGCCAGCGTGCTGGACGAGTATTACTGGCTGAACAAGGAGGACCCCAACTTCTCCTTGTGCCGCGCCACCGTCAACCGCGGCGAGGATGCTCACACCGATGGCAAATTCGGCCTGTCCGATAAGGGCGCCATGGAGATCATGAAGCTGTTCTTTACCCCGGACGAGCAGCTGCAGGATAAAAAGATCACCGATTTCTTCGATGACGAGGTGCTCAACACCAACTTCTGGATGTACTGGCGCACCATGTTCGCCTTCGAGAACTGGCACAGCGCTCTGGAGATGAAGCTGTACCTCAAGCGCTATATCCACCACATCGGCGGTCTGCCGGACTTTACCGCCCTGCGCTTTACCCGCTATAATCAGTACGAATCCATTATCCTGCCCATGGTGCGCTATCTGGAAAGCTTCGGCGTGCAGTTCCACTACAATACCAAGGTCACCGATGTGAAGTTCGACATCCAGAAGGGCCGCAAGCTGGCAAGCTCTGTTACCGTGGAGCACGAGGGCGAGACCACCAACATCGACCTGACCGAGAACGATCTGCTGTTCATCACCAACGGCGGCTGCGTGGAAAGCTGCACCGTGGGTGCACAGGATAAGGCCACCGGCTTTGACCCCACCATCCAGCCCGGCAACGGCTGGGATCTGTGGAAGAAGATCGCCGCACAGGACCCCTCCTTCGGTCACCCGGAAAAGTTCTGCTCCGAGCCGGAACTGAGCAACTGGGAGAGCGCCACCATCACCACGCTGGACGACAAAATCCCTCAGTATATCCGCAAGATCTGCAAGCGCGACCCCTTCAGCGGCCATACCGTCACCGGCGGCATCGTCACCGTCAAGGACTCCAGCTGGCTGCTCAGCTGGACGCTGAACCGTCAGCAGCAGTTCAAGGATCAGCCCAAGAATCAGCTGTGCGTCTGGGTGTACGGCCTGTTCAGCGATAAGCCCGGCGATTACGTCAAGAAGCCCATGCGCGACTGCACAGGCCGCGAGATCTGCATGGAGTGGCTGTACCACATCGGCGTGCCGGAGGATCAGATCGCGGAACTGGCAGAGCACAGCGCCAACACCGTGCCTGTGATGATGCCCTATATCGACGCCTTCTTCATGCCCCGTGCCATGGGCGACCGTCCCGATGTTGTGCCCGAGGGTGCTGTGAACTTTGCCTTCCTCGGTCAGTTTGCCGAGACCGCCCGCGATACCATCTTTACCACCGAGTACTCCATGCGCACCGGTATGGAGGCTGTGTACACCCTGCTGAACATCGACCGCGGCGTGCCCGAGGTCTGGGGCAGCACCTACGATGTGCGCGCTCTGATCGATGCCACCGTGAAGCTGCGCGACGGCAAGAAGATCACCGACATGGATCTGCCGCTGATCCCGCGTCTGGCTTTGAAGGAAGCTCTGAAGAAGATCGAGGGCACCGACCTTGAGAAGTTCCTCAAGGAGTATAACGCTATCTGATATTTCCCTCTCCTCCGATAGATCCGGCAACGGGTCAACACCCCCTAAAAAAGACCTCTCCGCTGCTCTGCGACAGGGCACGGGGAGGTCTTTTTTGCATGGGATTTGTGTAAAAATGGTACAATATGCGTCAAAATAAAGCGGAACGTGAAAATAATTTGTACCAAAAGAATGATTTTGGCTTGTCTGCGGCGGCGTTCTGTGCTATGCTAGAGCTATTGAAAGGGCAGGAGGGAAGAGCCTGCCTCAAATGCGATACGCCAAAGATAAAAGGAGGTCGTTTTCCTGTGAAACAACTTATTTCCCGTCGCAGCTTTTTAAAGGCTGCTGGTGTGACCGCTGCCGCTGCATCCATGGCTATCGGTGCGCCTGCCGCATCGGCCTGCTGGTATGGTGACAAGTCTGACGTTACCATCCTGTACACCAACGATGTCCATACCTACATCGACAAGCAGAGCCCCAAGCTGACCTACGCTGCCATTGCCGACCTGAAGCAGAGCTATCAGAACGCCGGCAAGGATGTGCTGCTGGTGGATGCAGGCGACCATGTGCAGGGCACCGCCTACGGCTCCATGGACGAGGGTGCTTCCATCATCAAGCTGATGAACGCTGCCGGTTACGATGTCGCCACCCCCGGCAACCACGAGTTTGACTACGGCATGGACCGTGCCAAGGCCATCATGAAGGAAGCCGACTTCCCGTACCTGTCCTGTAACTGGGTAGACCTGCGCACTACGCTGCGTGTGCTGCCCTCCGTCAAGGTGTTCGTGCGCGGCGGCAGACGCATCGCCTTTGTGGGCGTGACCACCCCCGAAACCTTTACCAAGTCCACCCCGGCCTACTTTATGGATAAGGCACAGCGCAAGTACATCTACGATATTCAGGGCGGCGAGGACGGCAAAAAGCTCTACGATGCCGTGCAGAAGGCCATTGATAAGGCAAAGCTTCTGGCAGACGTGGTCATCGGTCTGGGCCATCTGGGCGTAGATCCCTCTTCCTCTCCGTGGACCAGTGAGGAAGTCATTGCCCACACCAGCGGCTTTGACGCCTTTATCGACGGCCACTCCCATACCGTAATGGAGAACAAGCAGGTGCAGGATGCTTCCGGCAAGGCTGTCACCCTGACCCAGACCGGCTCTTACTTTGCAAACGTTGGCGAGATGACCATCGCTGCGGACGGCACCATTACCACCAAGCTCATCCCCACCCACGAGGGCATGGACGCAGGCATCGCCGCCATGCAGACTGGCTGGGTGAACACCGTGGACGATATGCTGGGCGAGAAGATCGCTGTGGGCGACAGCGATTTCTACGTCTCTGACCCCGCCACCGGCAAGCGCCGCATCCGCTCTGCCGAGACAAACCTCGGCGACTTTGTGGCCGACGGCATCTACACCTACTTCAACGAGGTGGAAAAATTGCACTGTGATGTGGCCATCATGAACGGCGGCGGCATCCGCGCCGATGTGCCCGCAGGCGACTGGACCTTCAAGACCTGCAAGCAGGTCAGCCCCTTTGGCAACGTGGCCTGCCTGATGTCGGTCACCGGCAAGCAGATCCAGGACGCATTGGAGTTTGCAGCCCGCTTTGCAGGCGAGGACGGCAAGGAGAACGGCGGCTTCCTGCAGGTGGCCGGTGCAACCTACGAGATCCACACCGATATCCTCAACACTGTGCAGACCGACGAGAAGAACGTCTGGATCGGCAGCGCCACCGGTACCCCGCGCGTGCAGAACGTGAAGATCTACGATAAGGCCTCCGGCAGCTATCTGCCGCTGGACCCGGGCGCTACTTACGCACTGGCCGGCATGAACTACACCCTGCGCAATCTGGGCGATGGCTTTGCCATGTTTGACGGCGCAGAGCTGATCAAGGACTATGTGTCCGAGGATTATCTGGTGATGTCTACCTACGCTATGACCTTTGACGGCGCAGATGCTGCGGGTCTGCCGCACCTGTCCAGCGCCAACAGCCCGCTGGCCGCATACCCCGGCTACCTGCTCAACTACGAGCAGCCCTACGGCGCAGGCCGCATTACTATTCTGTAAAAGAAAGCTCTTTATTAAGGCAAAATCAACGGTATAGCAAAAAAACCGGGCAGTCTGCGGGCTGCCCGGTTTTTGTGTGTGCGGGGAAACTCCCTCAGTCAAAGCCTGACGGCTTTGCCAGCTCCCTCTGGGAGGGAGCCTCTGGCGAAACCGGGAACTTTCCCACCATGCCAAAGGCCCCATCCCCGAGGGGGCTGTCTGCGCAGCAGACTGGGGGAGTTTCCCCGGCAGGGGTGACTCTTCAAAAGTTCCCTATGACCCACAGGGGTTTTGAAGAGTCACGGCTTTGCGGCTGTGGCTCAGAATCATACAAACAGAAAAGCCACCCGAGTTTCCTCAGATGGATTTGTTCTGGTTGGGGATGAGAGAATCGAACTCCCACAAGTAGAGTCAGAGTCTACCGCACTACCACTATGCAAATCCCCAATATTCTGTTGTGTTTTGCGGGGTGAGCCGCTCAACGTGTGCTATTATACGGGAAAAGCCCGGAGTTGTCAAGCATATTTTTGAAAAAAGTTGTACTTTTTTGGAAAATGCCGCAGCAGCGCCGGATAATCTGTGCCGGAGCGCTGCCACGCTTCGGCAGGTTCTGCGCACCGCACCGCCTATACTGGAAGGTACAAAACCTTACAAAGCACCAGAAGGAGGATGCCTATGCCGGAACGAACCACACAGAATGCCCAGACCCTGCTTTCGCCCCGCGTCCCGCGGGATACCGAGCACGAGCGCTACCACCCGGAGCTGGAGGAGGAGCTGAAGGAATGCCTGTTCTGTTTGAAGCGCAACGAGATGATGTTTGACATGGAGGTGGATACGGACCTGATCGAGCAGCGCATCTACGAGCGGCAGGCGCTGCTGTGCCGCTACCGGTACTTACTGGCGCGCGCCCGGGAACTGGGGCTGCACACGGTGCTTACCCGCTACCAGCCCATGGGCGGGTGAAAAGGCTTAGCGAAAAAATCTTGACAAAAGGCGCGCTGCGTGATATCCTATTACAAGATAAAAGCGTACCGGAACTATGTCCGGCGCGATAAATTTTTGAGAGTTAGAGAGGTTTCTATCATGGAGCGTATTAAGACTATTGCTACTCGTGACCTGACCAAGAGCGTTAAGACCGGTGGCTGCGGCGAGTGCCAGACTTCCTGCCAGTCCGCCTGCAAGACCTCCTGCGGCGTGGCTAACCAGCAGTGCGAGAACAGCAACAAGTAATTTTTGCAAACCCTATGCCGCCTTTGCCGGGCGGCATTTTTTTGTGTAATCTGGAATGGAGTGTAAAATGGTACATCAGTATCAATTGAACGGTTATAACATCGTGCTGGACACCTGCAGCGGCTCGGTGCACGTTGTGGACGAGGTGGCCTACGATGTCATCGCCATGTACCCGGAGCATACCGCAGACGAGATCGTTGCCGCCATGCTGGCAAAATACGGCAGCCGCCCGGACGTGACCGAGGAGGATCTGCGCCAGTGCATCGACGATGTGACCAGCCTGAAGGAAAACGGCAAGCTGTGGAGCCCGGATGTCTATAAGGACATGGCTTTTGACTTCAAGAACCGCAACACCGTGGTAAAGGCTCTGTGCCTGCACGTTGCCCATAGCTGCAACCTGAGCTGCTCTTACTGCTTTGCCTCGCAGGGGCGCTACCACGGCGACCGCGCCCTGATGAGCTTTGAGGTGGGCAAGCGCGCCATGGACTTCCTCATCGAGAACAGCGGCACCCGCCGCAATCTGGAAGTGGACTTCTTTGGCGGTGAGCCGCTGATGAACTTTGATATGGTCAAAAAGCTGGTGGCCTACTGCCGCGAGCAGGAAAAGATCCATAACAAGAACTTCCGCTTTACCATGACCACCAACGGTGTGCTCATTGATGACGACGTCATCGACTTCTGCAACAAGGAGTGCCACAACGTGGTGCTGAGTCTGGACGGCCGCAAGGAGGTCAACGACCGTTTCCGCGTGGACTGCGCAGGCAACGGCAGCTACGACCGCATCGTGCCCAAGTTCCAGGAGTTCGTCAAGAAGCGCGGCGACAAGAACTACTATATGCGCGGCACCTATACCCACTATAACACCGACTTTACCAACGATATCTTCCACATGGCAGACCTCGGCTTTACCGAGCTGAGCATGGAGCCGGTGGTCTGCGACCCCAGCGACCCCAGCGCCCTGACCGAGGCCGATCTGCCCATCCTGAAGGAGCAGTACGAGATCCTTGCCAAGGAGATGATCAAGCGCGACCGCGAGGGCAGAGGCTTTACCTTCTACCACTACATGATCGACCTGACCGGCGGCCCCTGCATCTATAAGCGCATCTCCGGCTGCGGCTCCGGCACCGAGTACATGGCTGTTACCCCCTGGGGCGATCTGTACCCCTGCCACCAGTTCGTGGGCGACCCCAAGTACCTGCTGGGCGATATCTGGAAGGGCGTTACCAACACCGCTGTGCGGGATGAGTTCAAGCACTGCAACGCCTACGCCCGCAAGGAGTGTCAGGACTGCTGGGCAAAGCTGTACTGCTCCGGCGGCTGCGCTGCCAACTCCTACCACGCCACCGGCAGCATTACCGGCGTGTATGAGTACGGCTGCGAGCTGTTCAAAAAGCGCATGGAGTGCGCCATCATGATCAAGGTAGCCGAGAATCAGGAACTGGCAGCCAAGGGCATCGAGGTGCCTATTGAGCTGGGCTCTACCTGCAACGCCTGCGCTGACGGCGAAGCCTGCGAATGAGCATGACCACCCCCATCGTGGATTTTGTGCGCAGCTATGCAAAGTCCGGCACCGCCCGGCTGCATATGCCCGGCCACAAGGGGCAGAGCCTTTTAGGCTTTGAGCCGCTGGATATCACCGAGATCTGCGGCGCAGACGAGCTTTACGCGCCGGAGGGCATTATTGCCGAGAGTGAAGCTAACGCCACCCGGCTGTTCGGCACGGCGCACAGCTATTACAGCACCGAGGGGTCGTCTCAGTGCATCCGTGCCATGCTGTTTCTGGCGCTGCAAGGCGCACCGCAAAACGGTAAGCGCCCGGTGCTGCTGGCCGCCCGCAATGCCCACAAGGCGCTGCTGTACGCGGCGGCGCTGCTGGATTTTGATATCCGCTGGCTCTGGCCGTCTGCGCAGGCAGAGGGTGCACTGTGCAGCTGCCCCGTCACAGCCGAAGCACTGACAGGGGCTTTGCGTGCGATGGCACAGCAGGGCAACACCCCCTTTGGCGTGTACGTCACCAGCCCGGATTATCTGGGCGGAGTACAGGATATCCCGGCGCTGGCGGCGGTCTGCCGGGCGCAGGGCGTGCCTTTGCTGGTGGATAACGCCCACGGCGCCTATCTGCGCTTTTTGCCGCAGAACTGCCACCCCATCGCGCAGGGTGCGGCCATGTGCTGCGACTCTGCCCACAAGACCCTGCCGGTGGTCACCGGCGGTGCGTATCTGCATCTGGCGCACGATGCCCCTGTGCAGGACGAAGCGGCTGTGCGGGGGGCGCTGGCGCTGTTCGGCTCTACCAGCCCCTCTTACCTCATTTTGCAGTCGCTGGATGCCTGCAATGCGGTGCTGGCAGGGGACTACCCCCGGCGGCTGGTGCAGTGCTGCGCGGCGCTGGAAGGTCTGCGCCGCAGCCTGAACAAGGCCGCAGCGGCGCGGCAGTGTCCGGTGCCGCTGGCAGTTGCCGGGGCACAGCAGGAGCCGATGAAGCTTACGCTGGACGCCGCCGCCCTTGGCTGCACCGGCACAGCGCTGGCAGATGCTTTGCGCCGCGCACAGCTGGAGTGCGAGTATGCCGACCCCCGCTATGTGGTGCTGATGTTCACCCCGGAAAACCCGCCGCAGGACTACACGCGCCTGCAAGCTACGCTGGAACAGCTTTTGGCTGCTGTGCCTGCCGGGCTGCCCCGCCCCGAGAACCGGGCAGGAGAGTTTGCCGCCTTGCAGCAGCAGGCGGTGCAGCGCTGTACCATCCGGCAGGCGGTGCTGGGCGCACAGGTACGCATCCCGGTGCACAAGGCACTGGGGCGGGTGTGCGCTATGCCCACGGTGTCCTGCCCGCCCGCCATCCCTGTGGCGGTCAGCGGCGAGGAGATCACCCCGGCGGCCATCGTCCTGATGCAGCGCTATGGCATCGAGGAACTCTCGGTGCTGCGATAAAGATTTTACAAGAAGAGAACCCGGAAGGTCTGTGGACCTTCCGGGTTCTCTATATTTATTCTTAAATATCCGTCCGGGGTGTGGCGCACATCTCCCAGAAGTGCAGCTCGTGCTCCGAGCAGGCGCGGAAGATCGCGCGGCAGCGGGCGGCACGTTCCGGCGAAAGGCCGGTGCAGGCCACTTCGGCGCGCTCTGCCCATGCACGGCAGGCGGCATCATAGCCGGGGCTGGCGTAGTCCAGCACCAGCGCGCCGTAGTAGGTATCCTTTACGGCGGGGGAGCGCTGCAAAAGCTTCTGGAACAGCCAGCCATAGCTCAGCATACAGGGCAGGCAGGCCATCAGGCACTCGGCTTCGCCCTCGCCGTTGCGGGCGGCGTCGATCATGCAGTCCAGATAAGCGCGGTTCTCCGGCCGCAGGGGCAGGGACTGGATATCGGCTTCCCGCAGGCCGTACTGCTCCAGATACCGCAGCCGGGTCAGATCCTCGTTCTCCTGCACGAAGGACAGCAGGGAATAGTAAGTGCGCATAGCCGCCATGGTGGTGGCCTTGGTCATGCCCCACGCAAAAATTTTGGCGTACTCCCGCAGATACAAGCTGTCCTCCACAAGGTAGCTTTTAAAGCAGTCCTCGCTCAGGGTGCCGTTTTCCATCTTTTGCAGAAACTCGGTCTGTAAGCACTGTTCCCACACGGGCAGGTCGGCCTGCACCAGCGCCGAAACAAAGGGCAGGTCAGTCACGGACAAAATCTCCCTTCAGGTTGAAGGTGTGATCCATCGGCCCAGAGCCGTGCCCTAAATCCAGCATGGCAGACAGGCAGCCGGAAATGTAGGCCTTGGCACGCTCCACGGCAGTGTCAAGGTCGTACCCCTTGGCAAGATTGGAAGCGATGGCGCTGGACAGGGTGCAGCCGGTGCCGTGGGTGTTGGGGTTTGCGATGCGCTTGCCCTTGAACCACTTGCCGGTGCCGCCGCGCCACAAAAGGTCGTCGGCATCGTTGATCTGGTGGCCGCCCTTGCACAGCACGGCGCAGCCGTAACGCTGGCTGATGGTGCGGGCAGCAGCTTCCATGTCGGCGGCGTTGGCAATGGTCATGCCGGACAGGATCTCCGCTTCCGGGATGTTGGGGGTAAGCACCTCAGCCAGCGGCAGCAGCTTTTCGGTCAGCGCCTGCACGGCATCGTCCTGCAGCAGCTTTGCGCCGGAGGTAGCCACCATCACAGGGTCCACCACGATATGCTTTGCGCCGTAGAAGTGCAGCCGCTCGGCGATGGTGTCGATGAGCGGGGCAGAGGATACCATACCGATCTTTACCGCATCCGGGTAGATGTCGGTGAACACGGCATCGAGCTGCTGCGCCAGAAACTGCGGCGTGGTGTCAAAAATGGCGGTCACACCGGTGGTATTCTGCGCTGTCAGGGCGGTAATGGCGCTCATGGCAAACACGCCGTTGGCGGTCATGGTCTTGATATCGGCCTGGATCCCGGCGCCGCCGCTGGAATCACTGCCGGCAATGGTCAATGCAGTTTTCATAGATAAACACTCCTTGTTTTTTTATTCGCCCAGTGCGGTGCGGAGGTTGTCCAGCACCTTTTTGCTCAGCAGCACAAAGGCCTGCTTGGTGCGGCCTGCGGACACATTGGCGCAGCGCACGTTTTCCCGGGAAAAGAAGTCCTCGGCTACGGGGCCTGCAGCGGCGCGGGTGTCGCAGAAGAAGCGGGTGCCGGGCAGATCGAGCCACTTTTCCAGCGCAGCGGAATCAAAGCCGGGGCCGATGGAAGTGTTGAACAGCACCTTGCCTGCGCCCAGCTGGGCAAACTCGTTTTCGCCCAGCAGCAGTACGTTCTTGTTCAGGCAGGTGAACACCACCTCGCTCTCAGCCAGCAGCTGAGCCAGCGGCTTAAAGGTCATACCGACAGCCTCGGCATCCGGCTTTGCGCTGCGGGCAAAGTAGCTGATCTCTGCGCCCATAAATTGCAGCGCATCGGCGATCATCCGGCCGGAAACGCCCAGCCCCACGATGCCCACCTTCAGGCCGGTGATCTCCACCGGCTCGTCCCGCAGCATGGGCATCCCAAAGCCGTGCAGCAGGCCGGTCAGCTCGTGCAGAACATACTCCACAACGCCGCGGTCGCCGTAATCCCGGATGCCCAGCACCTTGATGCCCCGGGTGCGTGCGTAGGCAATATCCACGTTGGCGCTCTCCTCAGAGTACAGGCTGCAGCACATGCCGATATAGCGGATGTTGGGGCACTGCGCAATGACCTTCTTGCCCATGCGGGAGGTGTAGCTCAGCAGCACGGCATCGGCGTCCCCGATGCGGCGCACCATCTCGGCATCGCTGGCAGGTACGTCCCGGTACAGCGCCACCTCTTTGGCGTAGCGGTGTAGCTCCTCCTCGGCAGAGGGGATCAGGCTGACAGGCTCAATGGCAACAAGCTTTTCAAACATGACGGACTCCTCCTTATATTAGTAGAAGCAGACGGGCGAGGCCAGATTGCGCAGCAGGGAGACGGCGCTCCAGCCCGCAATGGCGCTGGTGGAAGAGCAGATATCTACCACAGCCTTCACGCCCTCGATCTCGGCAGTGATGCAGTGGTCGTCGCCCACCCAGCCGGGCACGGAGTGCATGGTCACACCGGTGATCTCGGGGCCGGTGGTGGCCAGAGAGGTAGCCACAGCCACGTTCACCCGGCGGGGGAAGGTGGCAATGGCCTGCTTTGCATTGCCGGTGAACACGGTGGTCTTTTCGGTGTCGGTCAGCAGATGCTCTGCCCACACCGGGGTGTTGCGGAAGCCCTTTGCACCGGTATGGGTCTCGATGCCGGCGGTCTCCGGCAGGCCCTGCGCCTGTGCCATCAGGGTGACAGTCTGCAGCACGTCGAAGCCGCCGATAGCACCGCTGGCCAGGTGCACCTTGGCACCGCCCTCCACGGCAGCTGCCTTGACCTGTGCGTAGAAATCCAGATCTGCAAAGGCACCGATGGACAGAATGACCAGATTGACGCCCCGCTTCAGCGCCGGGATGGCCATAGCGCGCACCGACTCCACCGAGGCCGCCTCTACGATGTACTCCGGCTCAAGTGCCAGCAGCGCGTCCATATCCTCGCAGACGGCGCAGCCGACGTTGGCGGCGGTCTTTTCAGCCGAAGCGCGGGTGCGGCTGGTCACGCCCACCAGCTCGTAGTCCGGCAGCAGACCCTTCTTCCACGCGTCAGCCACGATGTTGCCCAGAAATCCGCAGCCCATAATACCCAATTTTGTTTTCATACCGTATCCTAAACTCCTTTTTTCTGCCTGTGGCAGCATATTCATAGCCAGTATACCATACCGGGTACAAAAAGGGAAATAATGTTTGCGGCAGCCCGGCGGGGCAGGACATAAAAAGTTAACAAAATAAATTACAAAAAAATTACAAAACCCTATTGCAAAATGGTTTCAAAAGAGTTACAATATGGTTACAGCAAGGGCAAAGCCCCAAGGCTGTGTGTGAAATCTTTTTCTTCTTGTTTTTTGGGATACTGGGCGCGGGTCCTCCTCCTCCGGCTGTTCTCCTTCACAGCTATGACCCATGCGCCGCACAGGCAGTGTCCCGCTTCGTGTGCAAAAGGGCTCGTCCGGTGTTTCGGACGAGCTTTTTTGCATTCTGCAAGCCCTGTTTTGCCTGCAAAAGTGATACTTCAAAAATCAAAGTATGACCAATGCCCGAAAACGCTTGGCAATTTGTCTGTTTTTCCGCAAAGGACAATTATAAAGTTTGGCGCGGCAGGGGTTTGTATTCTTGCGGGCTTTGTGGTAAAGTATATACAATCAATTTATAAGCAGCAAACATGAATGATTTTGATGCTGATTTGTATCGGATGCGTTAAGAGAAAAGGAGTTTGATTATGGCTTATTTCTACGAAGAACCCTCCCGCACCTTTGGCGAGTACCTGCTGGTCCCCGGCTATTCCTCTGCGGAGAATGTGCCCACGGCGGTCAGCCTGAAGACCCCGCTGGTCAAGTACCGCAAGGGACAGGAGGAGTGCCCGCTGCAGATGAATATCCCCATGATCAGCGCCATCATGCAGTCGGTCTCCGGCGATAAGCTGGCCATTGCACTGGCTCGTCAGGGCGGCGTTTCCTTTATCTATGGATCTCAGAGCATTGAGAACGAGGCTGCCATGGTGCGCCGCGTCAAGAGCTTCAAGGCCGGTTATGTGGTGTCCGATTCCAATTTGGCTCCCACTGCCACCTTGCATGATGTGCTGGAACTGAAGGCACGCACCGGCCACTCCACCATCGCCATCACTGCCGACGGCACTCCTAACGGCAAGCTGCTGGGCATCGTGGCTTCCCGCGATTACCGCGTCAACCACACCCCGGACGACGCCTGCGTTACCACCTTTATGACCCCCGTTGAAAAGCTGGTCACCGCTCCGGCCAACACCTCCCTGCACGATTGCAACAACATCATCTGGGACAACAAGATCAACACCCTGCCGCTGGTGGATGCCGAGGGCAATCTGGTGTATATGGTATTCCGCAAGGACTACGATTCCCACAAGGCAAACGTCAACGAGCTGCTGGACAAGAACAAGAGCTACGTTGTAGGTGCTGGCATCAACACCCGCGACTACGCTCAGCGCGTGCCTGCACTGGTAGAGGCCGGTGTGGATGTGCTGTGCATCGACTCCTCCGAGGGCTACTCCGAGTGGCAGAGCCGCACCATCGGCTGGATCCGCGAGCACTACGGCGATACCGTCAAGGTGGGTGCCGGCAACGTGGTGGACGCCGAGGGCTTCCGCTTTCTGGCTGAGGCTGGCGCAGACTTCGTGAAGATCGGCATCGGCGGCGGCTCCATCTGCATCACCCGCGAGACCAAGGGCATCGGCCGTGGTCAGGCTACCGCTGTCATCGAGGTTGCCAAGGCTCGTGACGAGTACTACAAGGAGACCGGCATCTATGTGCCCATCTGCTCCGACGGCGGCATCGTCCACGACTACCACATCACCCTCGCGCTGGCTATGGGCGCAGACTTCGTGATGCTGGGCCGCTACTTTGCCCGCTTTGACGAGAGCCCCACGAACAAGGTGCGCATCAACGGCCAGTATATGAAGGAGTACTGGGGCGAAGGCTCCAACCGTGCCCGCAACTGGCAGCGCTACGACTTGGGCGGCTCCACCAAACTGAGCTTTGAGGAGGGCGTGGACAGCTATGTGCCTTACGCCGGTCCTCTGGCAGACGGCGTGCAGACCACCCTGTACAAGGTGAAGAGCACCATGTGCAACTGTGGCGCTCTGTCCATCCCCGAGCTGCAGCAGAAGGCCAAGCTGACCGTTGTTTCTTCCACCTCCATCGTGGAGGGCGGCAGCCACGACGTTGTGCTGAAGAACGCCACCCCCAGCATCATGAACGGCTAAGCCTGTTCTGAAAAGAATCTATTGATTTAAGCGCAGAGACCGCTGCACAGCGTTTGTGCAGCGGTCTTTTTGCGCGAAAATACTTGCACCGGCAGGGGAATCGTGCTATCATGATAGAAACGCTCTGTCATGACAGGGCGGAGGATCCCCCTGCCGGGCAAGCGACAGGCGGCGCGCAGTAGGGAAGAGCTGACGCCGGGTATAAATAGAGAGGAAAACATTCATGAACGAGATCAAGGTTGAGCCTTATATCCCCGATGAGGACTACGATAACCCCGCGATGGTGGTGGATTTTTATGAATTCACCATGGCAAACTGCCTGTTCCTGCATGGCTTTAAGAATACCACGCTGGTGTTTGATATGTTCTTCCGCAAAAACCCGGATAATCAGGGCTATTCCATCAGCGCAGGCCAGCGCAAGCTGACCCGCTTTTTGCTGGAATATCACTTCAATGAGCAGGATATCCACTGGCTGCGCACCAAGGGCATGAGCGAGGAATTCTGCGAGTATCTGCGCACCTACAAGTGGAAGGGCGATATGTACGCCCTGCCCGAGGGCACGGTCTGCTACCCCCATGTGCAGATGGTGCGCATCGAGTGCGATCTGGTGGGCGCGATCCTCATCGAGACCTACCTGCTGCAGACCATGAATTTCCATAGCCTGATCGCCACCAAGGCCACCCGCGTCACCGGCCTGAACACCCACACCCCCCGCAACGTCATGGAGTTCGGCACCCGCCGCGCACAGGGCGAGAGCGCCGGTAACGATGGCGCTTACGCCGCAGTGCTGGGTGGCTGCATCGGTACGGCCAACTGTCTGGCAGAGATGAAGTTCGGTGCAGAGGTCAAGGCCGTGGGCACTGTGGCACACAGCTTTATCGAGTTTTTCCCCACCGAGTTCGATGCCTTCAAGGCCTTTGCCGATACCTACCCGGATTCGGTCAGCCTGCTGCTGGATACCTATAATATTATGGAAAGCGGCCTGCCCAACCTGATCAAGCTGGACGATTATCTCATTGAGAAATACCCCAATGACCCCAATCGCCGTGTCAAGAGCGCCCGCATCGATTCCGGCGACCTTGCCCGCGGCTCCAAGCGGCTGCGTAAGGCTCTGGATGCCGCCGGCAAGCCCTACATCAAGCTGGTGGCCTCCAACGGTCTGGATGAGAAGAAAATCGCCAACATGGAACTGTACGAGCACGCACACTTCGACTCCTACGGCGTGGGCGAAAACCTCATCACTTCTGCCTCCGACCCCGTGTTCGGCGGCGTATACAAGCTGGTGGCAGTGAAGAAGCCGGACGGCAGCTATACCCCCAAGATGAAGTGCTCGGACTCTGCCAGCAAGGCCATCATCCCGGGCAAGAAAATGCCGTGGCGTCTGTACGATGAAAACGGTCAGGCACAGTGCGACCTGATTGCCATGGACGGCGAGGTCATCGAGGCCGGTAAGCCGGTCACTATGGTCAATCTGGATTCGGACGCCATCGAGCGCACCATCACCTTTATCCCCACCGCTGTGCGCCCGCTGCTGGTGCCGCATATTCTGGGCGGCGAGCTGGCCATTGAACTGCCCTCTATTGCAGAAAAGAAGGCCTATATTGCAAAGCAGCTCACCGAGGAGACTTGGGAGAGCGAGCTGCGTCTGGAGTGCCCCCACAAACACTACGTCAACATGACCCCCGCAGTGGCCGAGTGCCGCTCCCGGATGTACGCCGAGCTGCACGGAGGCAAGGTGTAAGCAGCACCGAATAAGCGGTTTTTCTTGACAAAACAGGGAAACTATTGTATCATAAAAGCCGCTGATTTAATAAAAATGTTAATACCACCAGATTGCGAATAGCAGTGTGGTTGTAATAATTTTTCCTCACACCTGTTATTCCCGGCTCCCTCTCAAGCCAGAGGGCAGCAGGACTTTGTAAGCCGGGGTTGCGCCGCTGTGGTGAAATTGGCAGACACGAGGGACTTAAAATCCCTTTCTGGAGACAGAGTACGGGTTCGACCCCCGTCGGCGGCATGTAGAAGCTCAGAATTGTTCGTTGATTCGAATGATTTTGGGCTTTTTCTTTTTATTCCATTTTCTGGAAGTGCTGAGCGGGCGAGAGGGATTTTTCGCGAAAAAAGGAGGAGTCTCTCTCGTGCGTAACCGTGATTTAAGACCCGCTGCCAAGGCAAACCCCACCATCCAACAGGCCTTTGAAAGGTTCCAAAAGTACAACCGGCTCAAGAACCTCTCCCAAGGCTCACTCGACTTCTATGCCGCAAAGGGCAGAAGCTTCTTTCGGTTTCTGGGGGATACAGAGCAGCCTATCCACACCATCACAGAGGAAACGGTGGAGGACTATATCTTCTATATGAAGGACCAGCAGCTCCACGATACGACCATCAATACAAATCTCCGTATGGTGCGTGCGTTTTTGTACTGGTGCATGGAAAAAGGCTATCTGGAAAAGTATCCGATCAGACTGGTGCGTGCAGATGATCCGATCAAGGAACCCTACACCACCGACGAATTGCAGAAGCTATTGAAGGAACCGGACTGCAAGACCTGCTCCTTTGCCGAATACCGCAATTGGGTCATTGTCAACTTCCTGCTTGGTACCGGCTGCCGTGCGTCCACGCTGCTCAACCTGCAGATCGGAGATTTGGACCTTTCCGCCGGGACAGTGTTTTTCCGCCACATGAAGGCGCGTAATCAGCAAATCGTGCCGCTCTCTAAGGCACTGGTCAAGATCATGGAGGACTATCTGGAGCACCGCAGCGGCGACCCTACAGCCCCGTTGTTTGTCTCGGAGTATGGCAACCAGATGACCCTGAATTCGCTCGGGAATGCGATTTGGAATTATAATCATAGCAGAGGCGTGGATAAGACCTCTATGCACCTGTTCCGGCACACCTACGCCAAACTGTATATCCAAGCTGGCGGCGACCCGTTCCGCCTGCAAAAGCTGCTGGGACACGCTGACCTTACCATGACCCGGCGGTATGTGGCGCTGTATGCGGACGACCTGAGAGCCAACTACGACGCCCTGAACCCCCTAGAGCAGCTGACCCGCCAAAATCGCCACGGAGATAAGATCAGGATGGGGAAGGGGAAGGGAAAGTAAAAATGGGCCAATGTCCCTTGAGCAAAACGAAATGATATGGTATAGTGAAATCAAAAAAGGAGACGCGGATCAATATGAGTGATGAAGAGAAGCGCTGGCCATTCGATGGTTTCTACCTGAAGCTGGCTGAGGCACAACGGGAGTATGAGCAGGAGCAGCACATTGACCCTGCCTTGTTGACGGAAGAAGAACGACAGCAAAAATTGCAGGAGATTCTGGATTGTATTAAGGCCTCTCGCAAAAAGAAAAAGGATGCCGACGAACAGCTTGATCCCATTGTACCGGAGGAAGAACCGGAAACCGCCGGGGCAACTCCACAGCCTGCAAAACAGTACATCACAGATCTTGTTGGTGAGGATTACAAGAACTGGCATGGGATCGTGGTGCTTGATGCGGGCACGAATTCCGGCAAGACCTATTTTATTCTGAAGACATTGCTGCCGTGGGCATATGAACATCGTAAGCGTATCCTGATCCTGTGCAATCGCGAAGCTCTGCGCAACCAGATCGAGCGCGATGTGAACCGTTTGGGGAGTATAGAGGTATCCTACGAGGACTATGATCCCGCGCTTGGAGGAATTGTCAACAAACCCGCCATAGATAACAAGTATGAGCACACCATCCGTGTTGAAACATACCAGTGGCTGGAAACCTTCCTGCAAAGGAATGAAGATGCCGCCAAAACTTATCTGAGATCGTTTGATTATATCGTGTCAGACGAGTATCACTACATGGTAACAGATGCCAGCTTCAACGATCATGTGGATGCAAGCTATGAGGCTATTAAAGAGCTGTGGACAACGAAGACCTGCATCTTTATGAGCGCAACCGCCCGCCCCTTCTTTGATTATTGGAAGCTGCGGAAAATGATTCCAGAGGGGCAGCATTATCGTCTGCCGATGGATTATCGGTTTGTGTCAAGCGTGAAGTTCTTCTACCGTGACGATGACGAGCGGGATATCATCCGCCGGGTACAGCCGGGAGAAAAGATCCTCGTTTTTGTGAATACCATCGCCAAGCTGCGAAAACTGCGGGACAGTCTGAAGGCAGAAGGCATAGAGGATGTGGCGTGCCTGTGCTCCAAATACCGTCAGGAAGCGGAGGAGTTTGACAAACTGGATGATGTGCTTGTGGGCAATGTTCTGCAGCATCAGGTCACACTGACCACAACGACCCTCTATAATGGTGTGGATATGAAAGACCGTGCGCTGAAATATATTGTCAGTGAACTGTGAAACCCGCTCGTTAATGCACAGATCCTTGGCCGCAAACGTCCCTTGGATGAGGGGGATACCTGCGCGGTGTATTTGCTGCATTACCCCAAAGAACGTCTGGAAGGGGAACTTAAAAAAATCGAGAAGTATCAGCTGGAACCGGTCGAGGCATATCGGAAATGGTTTGATGATAGGAAGGCATGGAAGACATACCTGCATCAGCCTGAAACAGTGGAAATACTGAAAAAAAGCCATACAGTCGTTCTGGATCCACGGGAAGGTGAATACTGCTGGCGGAAACGTGCGACCTTGCAGGCTCGTGTAGAACGTGTTTTCCTGCTGCAAATGCTCGAACAGGGGTATCAGACAGAGCTGCTGAAAAAAATCGATGAAAGCCTGCTTGCAAAAGTAGAGCGCCTTGACCCGCCGCTGCTGCTTGCATATCTGGATGCCCATCTGAATGAGGAACGCTACTATGAAGACTGGCAGAAGATCTTCTTTGAGCTGGGGCACATCTACAACAAGGCAGATGGACACGCTGAAAAATCGTTGCCAAGCTATACCTTTGCACGTCAATGGCTGCAGCACTATGGATATGATTTACAGAAGAGACGTGTAACAAGTGGAGAACTGCGAAATAAGAACGTTTGGTGGGTCACAAAGCAGTAAAATGCGCACAAAATTCACTATACTATAAAATAAAGTGAAAAATATGCGCACCAAGACCGCTTCTTGATTGACTTTATTTGTTTTTTTTTGCGTGGTTGTGTTAGCCGAGTGCTTCTTGAACGGCCGAAGCATGAGGACGGGACAGAAACGCTCGGTTAACATGATCACGCCAACGGAAATCTTGACTAAGCGAACCTGTGAGCTTTTTCAAGATTGGAGTTGATTTAAATGGTATGAGCGCCAGCGAATACCTTCCTCTTTATCAATCCTTCACTAAAAGGATGCATATCAGAAACGGGCGACGATTTGATCTTAGTGAAAAATCTCAAATAATTGAGAAAAACATCTGCTGCAGTGTGATTCTATCTGGATTGATACAATTAAAAAGTATATCTCGAACGGAATATATCGTGTTACCGTATAATGCAAGGGCGTCTACACTGTGGACATCCTTTCGTGGCGGAATTTTAGGCTGCCAAAAAAGGGGGTACTCAAATTGATTACCCCTGAGAGTGGGTCAAAATGGTCTGCGTATGGTTTCCAACCTCATTAATCATCAATCTGATTAACGAGCTCAATGGGTCAAGATGTGATTTGTTGGCGCTGATGGAATCGCCATACACGACCCTGTACCAAACAGTACGCACCTGTCACGACATAAGTTCAGATGAGGTCGCTTAGACTGACTCCATTAAGAAAGGTGTGTCCAATTTTGGACAAACGCAGACGGTGCTCAAACATGTTATCCGTGACCACAAGTGGATACGCTCAAAAATGAGCTGTCCTTTATGTTCTATAAAACCAATAACGTTTGACCAAAAGTGGTCGAATGAAACTGTTCCCCCACAATTTCGGGGAGACTCATAATCAAATCGAAAATTCGCCGGGATGTGTGCTGTCTGATATTAAATGCCGCTCTTCAAGTACACTTCCTGACCGAATACCGCAAAAAAGAGCCCTGCTACTCGTGTCTGAGCGGCAGAGCTCTGTTGCTGTGGGATATGCTATAAGAAATGATGGTTGGTGCTAGCGCTCAATGATCTCAGTGGTGATTCTGGTTTGACCTTCACCAAGAAGTTTGCCATACGCGCGGTCTGAGATTCGCTTGAATTCTTCTGCTTTTTCTCTTGATTCAAAGTGATCTTGTCCCAGCACGGAATTTCCGTTCTCATGATCGATAATTTGTACCAAGATTTTATTTTCAGCCATAAGCTTACCTTCCGCTGCTGATAGAAGTGGTGACGATGGGCGCGATATTCTATTACCGCAGCTTTCTCATATAGGCTTGGGACGTTCTTTTCTGGCTCTCGTAGAAGGTAACGCCGGTAACATCGTCCACGACCAGATCATCATAAGGGATGCCCTTTTTGTTCAGGTGGTCAATGAACCAGCGCTTTTTCAGATAGCACCACGGGGTTCTGCTGAGGTCGCCGTAACTCGATGCAGGCCGCTCACATGCGTTGTAGGTTTTGCCGCAGATGCTCCACCATTCTTTACGCACCCGCTCCCGCATTTGCAGAACCTCAGAGGTGCCATGAAGGCCATGCTCCTCGCCATACTGATAATCTGCCTTCTTGATTTTTGCGTTCTGTCCCGCGCTGACTGCACCAGCTGCACCAAGACCCAACATGCCTAAAAATAACGAAAAAGCGCCTGCCATAATATTATCCTCCTGTATTTTGAAGTGTGTGTTTGCTGTACCTGAAGTCTACCAAACGGTGCGTCCGATAAGATGGACTTATGAGTGCGTTTTTAAAAATATGGAGCGTTCTGGCTGCCGTCGCGCAAGTTTATAGATGACCGCACTATAGCGCGCAAAAAGTCTCCGGTAAGGCCTCCGGTGGCGGGGCACACCTCACTCCGTCAGCCCCAACAGATAATCGGTCGACACCTGATAGAATTGGGCAAGCTGGATCAGATGAGGGATCTCGGGACATTTGTCGTGCTCCCATGCGTAGACTGCCCGGCGGGTCACACCCATGGTTCGTGCAAGCTCGGTCTGGGTATAGCCGTGCGTCAGGCGCAGGTGCTGCAAACGTTCTGATATAATGGTCATGGCTGCTCTCCTTCAATATAATGGGCATCCTCTCACAGCCCGGCGGATCTCTGTCTTTACGGGTGCGCTTTTAAACAACGTCAAGGGTAATGGTGCCGCCTTCTTTGGTGATGATCTCATACTCGGTGGACTGGATATCTCGCAATACCAGCTTTTCAATACTCAGGATGCTGGCAAGGGGGATGGAAAGCATGGTGTGTCCGGCCATGAAATGCAGCTCTGACTTGTTCCGGTGCGTGTGCAGCTGGATGTCTTGGAATGCGATGTCTGCCCCGGTAAAGACGACGCACCCACTGGCTTTGCACTCGGACGTCTCGGCAAGAAAGGTGTCAATAGCGATTTTATAAGTGTCCATGGAATGTCTCCTGTGATTTTATATAATAGCACTACTCTCACTCGTGCCCTCGCTCTCTGTCTGGCCTTGATTACTCAGCCTTCACGAACAGCTCCATGCAATCTGCACAGATGACCCGCACTTCCTTGGTGCTCCGGATGATGGTACCGCACTTGGGGCATACCCACCGCCGGGTGCTGCTCTTTGCTTTGGGAGGCTTGGGCGCTCCGGTCTGACTGCTGCCGGGTGCCTTGCTGCCTGCTCCGGTGCCTGCCATATCCGACCATGCCAGCCGCTCGCCCATCTGGATATCCTGCCAGCCTTGGAAGATGATGAAGTCCAACAGCTCCTCGGACGGGCTCGTGATGGTCCAGCCGTACTTTTCGTGGTGGTCGACAGTCAAGCCGTGTGTCTCAGCCTGCTCCTTAAAGCGCCGGTTGTGGTAGATCCCGTTGTTGCTGGTGTCCTTGATGCCGGTCTCCATGCAGTGTTCGTGCACCATCTCATGCAGCAGGGTGGATGCGGTCTCCTCAATGGGACGGTCAAGGGTAGCCGACGAAATATTGATCTCGTACTTGTTTTCGCCGCCTGCCTGCCAGACCTTGGAGCAGGTGATATGACCATAGGCGGACGGGGTCTTTTTCAGGCTGATGATGGGCTCGGGCAGCTTGCCTGCAAAGTAATGCTTGTTGAGCTCGCGGAACATCTTTTCCAGCTGACCAGCAGCGCGGGAGGTTTTGACAGTCTGTTTCATGATTTTTCGAACCTTTCTCTTGATAAAAAAGGCCGGGACAGGTATAATATTGGTGTAGCCCGCCCCGGCGGGTGTAGTGGGCTCTATACAACGCAAACTTTGGACGGTGGGCGCTGTATGGGGCTCTTTTCAGGTGATGCTCAGGCGGGTGCCGGTGACCGTTTTGCTGTACTGGTCATACAGGTCAGGGGCTACGGCCTTGATGGCTTTGCTGTCCAGTCGGGTGCTGGAGAAATCGGATAGGCGGACTTTGTGGCAGCCTACTTCCAGATAGTTGGTGGAGCGCTCTGCAAGGGCCTCGCGGATCTGGATCTTCAGCTGTTCCTGTTCAGCCTGTGCGGCCTCAATCAGTTGGGCGGCCTCCTTGTACTGCTCGACAAGGGTCAGTAAAACGTTGATACTCATGTGCGTACCTCTCTTCAAATTGTTGGTGAATGATTGGATGTGAGAACCGGTGTTCCCGATGGCATGAGTATACGCGTGATTGCACAATTATGCAAGATGGAATGTTGCACAAAGAAAAAACGATGATTTTATACATTGTGCATAATTGAGCAATCATGCACGATAAACAATACATATAAGAGTGGAGAGAATACAATGGGTGGAAGAACCAGTGCGGCAAGTCACAACAAATACAATGCAAAAACCTACGACCGGATAAACCTTGTTGTCCGTAAAGGTCAGAAGGAGCAGATTCAGGAGTATGCTAAAGAGAAGGGGATGAGCCTGAATGCCTATATCAACGCCTTGATTCAGGCAGACATGGGCGAACACCTAACCCCGGGGGTAGTTAAAAATCTGGAAGGGGACGCTGACTCGGTAGAATGAGATAGTTGTTCCATCTCCCCCAGACCTGATTAAAATCTAGCAGCAGAAGGCCTCTGTCTTTCACAGAAATGTGATCGGCAGGGGCCTTTTTAACGTAAAAATAGCCTGACCCAGAGCAGGTGGTAGCTGCAGTGACGGGATGCAAGTTATACCTATATATAATAGGGGCAGCAGGGAAGAGAGTAAAAATTATATAGTACTGTGCGATATGCCTCGTCAGAACTCCTGATCAATGTGACGGCATAAACCGGCTTTTCCGCGCGAGGAGGCCTCTCTATTTAACGGCTGTCATTACATCGGAGCGGCTATCACACCTGACTGCACTCTCCAGCGCCTTGGACAACTATATGACCACACATTTTGTCCATCGATGATTTCATCTGGAGCTTTCATGCGAAACTGGGCAATGTGCAAAAAAGTTCTGGCTGAATCGCATTTTTTTCTAAAACATGGATGGATACATTTCCTCGGATTTCTATTGATTCCCAGATATAACCATGATAAAATAATAAGAGAATTCAGACGGCCACGTAGAAGAACTGGTATCCGCTGTTTTGTGATGGAAGGATACGCCTTGATTGCGGTAAGGAGGTGAATCCAGTGGGCTTATGTCTGTTTGCGAACAATTATGTGATAGATCAAAATAAAAAGCCCACTGCTGTTTCCCTTGCTGGCGTGATGCGCAAAGGTGAAAATGAAGTGGGCTTGTTGAGGTTCTACAAAAATGTGGAATATTGCATACTGGAAGCAATGCACATGCGGCGCTCGAGCTGTAGCATGACGTTCTGGTTTTCATTACGGCCACATTGCATTTGAAATGACCTTGGGCGAAGCTGTCGTCCGAGGGCTTTTGCTTGCCCGGAGATCAGGAATAACGGTCTGCCGGTTTTAGGAAAAGAGGAACGGTTATCTAAAAGGAAGGTGCTTGCGGGAACGGTGTGAGTTAAAGGGATTACTTTATAGCAGTTTGTGTTTTTAATGCGCAAGCAGCATCCGCAAACTGCATATCGCAAATATGCCGTGTTGATAGGGCACTATTTCTGAAAATTGCGATAAAACGAATGACGATAAGAAGTGCATAGATAAGGATTTATGTGAGGAGAAAAAATGGCTACGAATACTGTCGGAATCGATAAAGAAGTTGAAGTTGACCGCAAGGAAAATCTGCGCGACCATCGCCTGTACTGGATCGGACGTCGGACGCAGGACGTGATCTTGTCATCGCTGGCACTGGTAGTGCTGTCGCCGGTCATGCTGGCTACGGCTATCGCAATTGTGGTGGATGACCCGTCTGCAGGCCCTGTATTCAGTCAGGAGCGCATTGGCCGCAACGGCAAGCCCTTCAAGTTCTATAAGTTCCGCTCCATGTGCCCCAACGCAGAGGCAAAACTGGACGATCTGCTGGATCAGAACGAGATGGATGGTCCCGTGTTCAAGATCAAGGACGACCCCCGCATTACCCGTGTGGGCAAGTTTATCCGCAAGACCAGCATTGATGAGCTGCCGCAGCTGTGGAATATCCTGAAGGGTGATATGAGCATCGTTGGACCCCGTCCGGCACTTCCCCGCGAGGTGGAACAGTACGGCGACTACGAAAAGCAGCGTTTGTATGTGACACCCGGCCTGAGTTGCTATTGGCAGATTGCCCCGCACCGCAATGACCTCTCTTTTGAGGAGTGGATGGATTTGGACGTGAAATATGTCAAGGAGCGCAGCTTCTGGGTGGATTGGAAGATTATTTTTAAGACCTTCAAGGTGTGCCTGCTGGGGCGTGGGGAGTAAAAGGCTTACATAGGCTTGTGGAAAAAGTGACGAGGAATGTTTGAGGGATGAGGAAGAATAAAATCAGAATACTGCATGTGGCGCAGGCTGCAGGCGGCGTGGACCGTTACATCCGAATGCTTCTCAAGTATTTGGATAAAGAAAAGTTCGAGAATATACTAGTTTGCTCACAGGATTTCCATGAGGAAGATTACAAAGGACTGCTTGATTCTTTTGAACAAATTGAGATGACCAGAGCTATTGGAAGGACTGACTTAAAGGCCATAAAAGAGGTAAGAGCACTGATAAAGAAGTATAACCCTGATATTGTTTATGCTCACTCTAGTAAAGCTGGAGCCATTGCTCGTGTTGCTGATATCGGTATAAAAAATTGTTGTGTATATAACCCACATGGATGGGCGTTTAACATGCGATGCTCTGCGAAGAAAAAGGCAATGTACACAGCTATTGAAAAGATTGCCGCTCCATTCTGTGATAAGATTATCTGCATTTCAGAAGCGGAAAAGCAGTCTGCATTGGATAAAAAGATTTGCAGAAAGGAAAAGCTGCAAGTTATCTTTAACGGTGTGGATATCGAGGCCTATGAAAATGGCGTGCATGGTACAGTTAAAAGGGGAGACCTGAACATTCCAGAAAACGCATTTGTTGTTGGGATGGTTGGACGAATAAGTCCTCAAAAGGCACCGGATGTCTTTGTTAAGATGGCAAAGCAGGTGAAGGAAAAAGTTCCCAATGCACACTTTATTATCGTCGGTAACGGAGATCAGGAATCCGATATTAGAAAGTATGCGGCAGACAATGGATTCTCGGACAGTTTACATATTACCGGCTGGGTTGATAACCCAATGAGTTATGTAGAGCTTTTTGATGTTGCATGTTTGTTGAGCCGATGGGAGGGCTTCGGACTAGCACTTCCTGAATATATGATGGCAGGTAAACCCATTGTAGCAAGTAGTGTGGACGCTATCCCGAATATAATCCGGGATGGAGAAAATGGTCTGCTCGTAGAAGTTGACGATGATATTGGAGCAAGTGAGGCTGTGCTACGGCTCTATCGAGAAGATGAATTAAGAAATAGATTGGTGGCACAGGGCATGGAAGATGTACATAACAGATTTAATGCTCGGAGAGTTTCTGAAGAGCATGGGAAACTGTTTGAGAGAATGTAAAAAAGAGGAAAAAAATGAATTATCTTACATTAGATGAAGTAAAAAAACGGAATTGGATATCCTTATCCAATTTGATAATTTCTGCAAAAATGAAGGTCTGTATTATACATTATCAGGTGGTACATTATTAGGGGCTATAAGACACAAAGGTTTTATACCTTCTACTATTGCAAATATGGCAAAAATGGTGTGTGAAAAATTTGGTGATGGCAAGATAAATGTAGTGCTTGATATACCAGAATCAAATACATTTGGATATGCTTCTGACACGAAGATGAAGCTAAATTCAGATAAGCTTAAAAAATTAGGTTGGAAACCAGAAGTCGACTTAGAAGAATCGTATAGACGTATGATTTTAAGCATGAAAATCGCTAGTGATTGAAAAATCGTGGCAATATTTACAGCAAGTTGGTGCGTTCATTAAAGAGATTTGCAGAAATTATGAGAAAGGAGAGACTATATGAAAAAAACAATTGTAATAGTTTATGATGGGGCAGTCATCAACGGAGGCGCCGCAAAAATTGCTATTCAAAGTGCGGTTGAATTGGCAAAGAATCCGGATATTAATATGATTTATTTTGCCGCAAATGTTGTATTGCTGCCATTTGTAAAGCAGAGGCTCAGGAAAGAAAAAGGGTTTGCAGATTTTGTAGAAAATTATATTCCGCATACAGAAAAAGTTGTAAATGTGGAGCAGCTAAAAGCATTGGTGGACCGGGAACAGTATCGGGCCATTATCACCGGCAGTGATCAGGTGTGGAATCCGCATATCTTTGATTTTGACGAGATGTTCTTTTTCCCATTTGAGACGAAGGCGATAAAGATTGGCTATTCAGTAAGTATCGGAGAGTCATCTTTGGAGGATATTCGTGGATATTCTAAATACGCAAAGGATTTTCCGTATGTTGGTTTGAGAGAAAAGGGCGCGAAAGAAAAAGTAGAAGCAATTTGCGGGCACAGTGTTGTGGACACAGTTGATCCGGTCCTTTTACTGACAAGAGAAGATTGGGAAACATTTGTAGATAAAAGCAGTCCGCTTGCTAAGGAAAAATACCTGTTTTGCTATCTCATTGATAAGAAACCTATCAAGCAGAACATGGCAATTGCAGAGCAGATTGCAAAAGAGCGTGGACTGAAAATTAAGTATATTTGGATCCTTGACCTTCCTATTTCAAATTTGCCTGCGGGAACAACACCTTGCTGGTATGAAATGACATTATGCAATTTTGGATATTTTGGTTATCTGGTTGGTATATTCGGACTGATAGGCTTTTGTTATTTTGCAGACGGTATGAAGAAAACTAAATCAAAATCTTTGGTTTTTATGCTCATTCTGGTTTTGCTGACACAGAATACAGATGTATATGTTGTCTATATTCTTTTTATTTTTATGTATTATCTAGAGCAGCATATAAAACATCCGAAAATAGTGTTTAGAATAGGCGGAAAATAGAAGGAGAAAGAGAATGGAATTAGCAAGTAAAGATTCCTGTACTGATTGCGGAAATTGTAGATTGGAACAGATAAGTAAATTGAATAATATTAGTGCGGTAGGAAAAAAATGTTGCGGATGCACTGCCTGTGTGAATGTCTGCCCCCAAAAAGTAATTTATATGGTTGAAAACAGTGAAGGGTTTTATTATCCAAAGATTGTCGATAAAGGATGCATTGAATGCGGTTTGTGTATTAAAAGCTGTCCGGCGTTGAATAGTGGTGAGTTTAAAAATAAAACGCTTGTGGGATATGCTGCGACATCTCAAGATATAACAACATCAGAAAATAGCAGCTCAGGTGGAATATTTGCATTAATTGCAAGAGAATTTCTTAGGAATAATTCATGGGTGATTGGTGCCAAGATGGAAAGTGATTATTGTCTAAAACATGTAGCAATCAATCATATAGAGGAACTTGAAGGTCTGCAGGGAAGTAAATATGTCCAAAGCAACATGGATGGAATCATTGATAAGATTAGTGAGTTATTATCTAATGGAAGTCAGGTTTTGTTTTCTGGTACACCATGTCAGGTATCCGGATTAAAAAAAGCGATGAAGATAAAGGGAATTGATGTCAAAAACCTTGTTACAATTGATATTGTTTGTCATGGCGTACCAAGTCCGAAGTTTTTTAGGGAGCATGTAAAATTCAAATATGGTAAAGTTTCCAATATAAAGTTTCGGCATAGAACAAAACATGAATTAAATGGCTATGCACTTGGATTCCAAAAATCAGGAAACTATAAAATTATTCAACCTACAAATCGAGATTTTTACTATGCATGCTTCTCAAGTCAGGTTTCCCTGAGAGAATCTTGCTATAATTGTGCCTATACTACAGCAAATCGTGTGGGAGATATTACTCTCGGTGATCTTAGTACTCATAGGTTATATGATTCTTATTTTAAAAAAGATCGAGCTTTGTCTATTGTGGGTGTCAATACTGAAAGAGGAAAACATTTATTTGGAAATCTGAAGAATGTTGACTCTATTAAAGCGGATTATTTAAAAGAGTGTTCTGTAAATGCTCAAATGAATCATCCAACTGCACGACCGGATGAAAGAGACAATTTTTATATTGCGTTATTTCAAAATGGCTATTCTGAGAAAAATGCTGATGAGTATAAATATCGATATTCCTTTAAGGAAAATGTTAAGAACTGGATTACACTCAACACTACGCCAAGTTTTCGCAATAAACTCAAAAAACTACTAAAAAGCAATGAAAACTGATGATGCTTTTGTGAAAATGGCCGAGCATGGAGTTTGCTGAGCTAGACACGAGGTTAACCATGATTAGTAAAGTAATAAAGCAACTTACAACTTCAAAACTAATAAAAAATGGATTCTGGCTATTTGTATTGCAAGTATTTAACACTGTTGTTCCAATGTTTACATTACCATATATAACGAGAATTTTAGGCCCGTCTGGATATGGTGACTTTTCTCTTGCTCTTAACTGGATTCTTTATTTACAAGTTATTGTAAAGTATGGTTTTGGTTACTGGGGGGCTCGAAAGATTGCGACTAGTGGAAGGGAAGAACTTCAAAAAATCTATAGTAGTATTATTACTGCAAGAATTGCATTGATGATCTTTTCTTTTGCTGCAATGTGTCTTGTATATATGCTTAGTGGAAAGGAATATACACATTTTGTATGTATGTGTATATTGTTTTCTATGGTTATTGGAGTAGCGTTCCAATTGACATGGCTTTTTCAGGGAATGCAAGATATGAAGTATATTACTCTTATTAATGCAGTGTCAAGACTAGTATCAGTGATATTGATTTTTTTGATGGTAAAGAGATCAACAGATGTGTATTTATACTGCTTTCTTTATTCCTTTACGTTTATTCTTTCTGCAATTATTGGGTTGGTTTTAGCACATAAAAAGTATGGCGTAGAGGTAAAGTTATGTAAATTTTTAGAAATTAAAATGGCACTTCAGGAGGCTTGGCCGTTGTTTGTTTCTCAAGCTATGTCAAAGGTTTTGAGCGGTTTTGGTGTTACAGTGTTGGGAATGACAGTTACCAGCAGTGCAGTGGGTATCTATTCTGCTATCTATAAAATTCCCTATACGATGGCATTGTTTTTCAATCCTATTAGTCAAGCAACCTATCCGGATATCAGCGTGGCCTTTGGCAAGTCCAAGGAAAGTGGTCTGAAGCGAGTAAAGAGGATTGCTTGTATAATTGTTCCGATGTTTGTTGGGGCGGCTGTTGTATTGATGTTACTCAATAAGCCTATTGTTACATTGCTTTTTGGTGATGAGTATTCAAATAGTAGTATGATTCTTGCTCCACTGTGTCTGTGGTTTGTGCTGAGTGTGGTTAATAATTTTTTAGGTATACAGATTCTTGTGGCATCAGGACATCAGAAGGAATACAGTAACGCATTTTTGATTAGTGCGGTAATGTCTATAGTATTATATTTTATTTTGGGGAAACTGCTTGGTATGTTCGGCATTGCATTTGCAACTTTTTTTGCAGAGCTTGCTCTAACCATATTACTGCTAATTCGAGTGATAAAAATATGAGATAAGTAAACTATTGCTGGTGAAAAATAAAGAATAATATTCGGAGGAGAACATATGAAAAAAGTAATGTTGGTCTTTGGCACAAGACCGGAAGCAATTAAAATGTGTCCGCTTGTAAATGAACTGAAAAAGCGAAAAGAATTACAGACAGTAGTTTGTGTGACGGGTCAGCATCGTCAAATGCTGGATATGGTATTGGAAGCGTTTTCTGTTACACCAGATTATGATTTGTCCATCATGAAGGATAAGCAGACGCTGTTTGACGTAACTACCAATATTTTGAATAGCATCAAGGCTGTTCTGGAAAAGGAAAAACCTGATGTAGTATTGGTACACGGCGATACATCTACGACCTTCGTGACTGCATTGGCTTGCTTCTATATGCAGATTCCTGTAGGTCATGTAGAAGCTGGTCTGCGCACCTACAATATCTATAGCCCGTATCCGGAAGAGTTCAACCGTCAGGCGGTTTCCATTATCAGTAAATTCAACTTTGCTCCTACAGAGCTTTCTAAGCAGAATCTGCTGAAAGAGGGCAAAGATCCTGCCAGCATCTATGTTACCGGAAACACGGCTATTGATGCTTTGAAGACCACTGTGCGGGAAAACTATACGCACCCTGAACTGGAATGGGCAAAGGACAGCCGTTTGATCATGATTACTGCACATCGCCGTGAGAATCTCGGTGAGCCGATGTGTCACATGTTTAAGGCAATCCGCCGTGTGATGGATGAGCATCCTGATGTTAAGGCAATCTATCCCATTCACATGAATCCTGCTGTGCGCGAAACCGCAAATGAGTATCTGGGAAATGACGATCGCATTCACATTATTGAACCGCTGGATGTTCTAGATTTCCACAACTTCCTGAGCCGTAGCTATCTAATTCTGACGGATTCGGGTGGAATTCAGGAGGAGGCTCCTTCTTTGGGTAAACCGGTTCTGGTTATGCGTGATACCACGGAGCGTCCGGAAGGTATTGCAGCAGGTACGCTGAAGTTGGTTGGCACGGAAGAAGAAACGATTTATAAAGAGTTCAGCCGTCTGCTTTCTGATAAAGATGAGTACGAGGCAATGAGTAAGGCAAGCAATCCGTATGGCGATGGACACGCCTGTGAGCGGATTGCAGATATACTGGAAGAAAAACTCTAAAATTATAGCCATGCATTAGCATGGCTGTGCTGCTCAAATATGCTACCTCTCCGTGGTGAGCGGCAGGCAACGGATTATACTCCGGCTAAAGCATATAAACGTTGATTCACTCTTTGAATGAGGAAAAACTATAATGGGAAAGTATTTTGGAACCGATGGCTTCCGTGGTGAAGCTGGTATTGATCTGACTGCCGACCATGCCTACAAGGTTGGTCGCTTTTTGGGCTGGTATTACAATATGCTCCGCGAGCGCAATGGCAACAACGAACCCGCCCGTATCGTCATCGGCAAGGACACCCGCCGCAGCTCCTATATGTTCGAGTACAGTCTGGTCGCAGGCCTGACTGCTTCCGGCGCGGACGCCTACCTGCTGCACGTCACTACTACGCCGTCTGTAGCTTATATTGCCCGCGTGGACGACTTTGATTGCGGCATCATGATCTCTGCCAGCCACAACCCGTACTATGATAACGGTATCAAGCTGATCGATTGCTACGGTGAGAAAATGCCGGAGGAGACCCTGCTGCTGGTGGAGGACTACATCGACGGCAAGCTCCACGTGTTCGACAAGGATTGGCCGGAGCTGCCCTTTGCTCACCGCGAGCACATCGGACGCACTGTGGACTATGTGGCAGGCCGCAACCGCTACATGGGCTATCTGATCTCTCTGGGCATCTATTCCTTCAAGGGTGTCAAGGTTGGTCTGGATTGCGCCAACGGCTTCAGCTGGAATATCGCTAAGAGTGTGTTTGACGCTCTGGGTGCGGATACCTATGTCATCAACAACAAGCCGAACGGCCTGAACATCAACAACAACGCTGGCTCTACTCATATTGAGGGGCTGCAGAAGTTCGTGGTAGAGAACGGTCTGGATGTCGGCTTTGCTTTCGATGGTGACGCTGACCGCTGCCTGTGCGTGGACGAGAAGGGCAATGTTATTACCGGCGACCATATCCTGTACATCTATGGCTGCTACATGAAGGAACACGGCGAACTGATGAACAACACCGTGGTCACCACCGTCATGTCCAACTTTGGCCTGTACAAGGCTTTTGATGAGAAGGGTATCGGCTACGCCAAGACCGCTGTGGGTGACAAGTATGTCTACGAGTACATGGCTAAGAACGGCTGCCGTATTGGTGGCGAGCAGAGTGGTCATATCATCTTCTCCAAGTACGCCAGCACTGGTGACGGCATCCTGACCAGTCTCAAGATGATGGAGGTCATGCTGGCGAAGAAGATGCCCATGAGCAAGCTGGCTGAACCTCTGAAGATTTACCCGCAGGTTCTGGAGAACGTTCGCGTCACCGACAAGAAAGCTGCACAGAACGACCCGGCGGTGCAGGAGGCAGTCAAGGCTGTAGCCGAGGCTCTGGGTGACACTGGCCGTATCCTTGTCAGGGAGTCTGGTACTGAGCCGGTGGTTCGTGTTATGGTAGAAGCACCGGAACATGACACCTGCCAGAAATATGTCTCTCAGGTCGTGGAGGTCATCAAGAGTAAGGGCTACGCAGTCTGAACGTGGGTAGTAAATACAGGTTGATGTATATTTCACCGTTACCCTTGAAAACTAATTTTTAAAGGATTATATTTGAGCCGTGGGAAAACTCTCACGGCTTTAATATTTGAAACTTTTCGTGCCCTTACGTAGTGACTGCATGCAATGTTTGATATAGTAGCTGGATGTAAGAAGCGAAAGAGCGTAAAAACGATATTCTGAGGGCTATAAAGGCGGGAGTGTTTTGGACAAAAGTATATAAAGATTACAAAATGAGGAAGTTAAAAATGTTTCTTTATAGATTGTAGGCAATAACATATGAGTTGATTTAACGGAGAATTATCCATGAAAATAAATAATAAAAATTTTCAAGACTGGACAGAAGAAGACCTGAAAGTACTCCTTCATAATGATGCGTATCGGGAAAACAATTTTATTGACTATAAGGTTGATTTTGCACCGTTTAAATGTGAAGATAAAAACAAAAAGAAGGAAAAACAAGCCGAATTTAGAAGCGATGTGTGTTCTTTTGCAAACGCAGACGGTGGATATATCTTCTATGGTATCGGAGAAGATGCTGGTATGGCAGGGGCATTGGTAGGGATTGTGCTATCTAATCCGGATCGTTTTGAACTGGATCGAAGAAACGAATTGCAGGCTATACGACCTGTGATGCCGGAAGTGGAATTTACCTTTGTAAGGCTGAATAACGAAAAACATGTAGTAATTCTGCATATTCAACGTGGATTATATAAGCCGTACATTACGGAAGAGCCGGAAGGCGATTTCCACTTTTATATAAGGCATGGGAATAAGAAACAGGCGATGAGTTATACAGAAATGCAAAATGCTTTTTTAAATGCGGCGATGTTGGCAGAGGATATTAAATCTTTTAGAAAAGCGCGATTAAATGATTATAAGGAAGAAACAGCGCACCCATTTGCTCTTGTGCATTTGATTCCGGCTACTTTCAAAAACCAAAGCGATGCTCTTTCAATGTATGATCTTGCCAGAAACCGGAAACTGATATTTGAAAGCCTATTTAATGGAATGGTGCGAGATCGACCAGTTCCCAATGTGGACGGCGTATATTTTCCAAATTTTAAATATGAAGAATATGATGATGAGCATCTTCAAATATTCAACAATGGTACAGTTGAATTGAGAATGAATCTGTACGTGTATGGAACAAATAAAAATGATTCACATTTAAAAATAGAACGCTGGTTGAATACACTTGAGTTTTGGGAGGAATTACAAAAGCTGCTTGATGATACTGCTGAAATGTATAAGAAGCTGAATCGTGCGGTTCCGATGTATGTTTGCGTTTCAATCTACGGGTGCAAGGGTCTATGGAATGATGAGATGGATCGGTTTGGAATGAATGCGCCGACCAAGGTTGATAGAAACGAAATTGTGTGTGCACCAATTGAAATCCGTAATATTTTGGATGATGAGCAGCTTGCAAGGGGAAAAGAAGACAGCGTTAGAATGACGAAGTACGCGCTGGGAATACGGAAGTAAAAGTAATTGGTGAATATAAGAGGATTGTGAAGTGAATGTCTGAATGAAAATGATGAAATTAGAAGGAGTTGTGTTGACTACGGACAAGAGGCTGTTATTTCGTCAAGTCGACAGGTGTACCTAAAAATCGTGAATGGGTACTACCTAAAAGATGTAGGGATTGCAAAAAAAAGAAACAGCCTATTGTGTTTGGGCTATAATGTATAGGAAATATAGTCTTTTTAAAGCTTTATACCTCGTCTTAATGGTCAGTAGACTGTGATTGCACTTGTAGGCATAATTCGTAGGAATGCGAAAAAGAGCGGAGGTTAATACTTTTGGAAAAGAAATACCAATTTTTTGTTTCATCGACATATGAGGATTTAAAGGAAGAACGTGATGTTGCAATTCACGCGATTTTAACAATGAATCAGTTTCCAATTGGGATGGAGATGTTTAGTGCAGCAGATGATGATCAATGGCAAATAATTAAAGAAGCTATTGATTCTTCTGATTACTATATTTTGATAATTGGAAATAGATATGGCTCAATTGAGGAAACGACAGGGGGGAGTTATACAGAAAAAGAGTTTGATTATGCTGTATCACAAGGCATTCCAGTTTTAGCCTTTATTATTGAAAAAAGTGTGCGTATGGCACCGGACAAGTATGAAAGTGATCCGTTAAAGAAAGAAAAGTTGGATGTTTTCAAGGAAAAAGTTAAGAATTCAGGTCGCTATGTGAAATTCTGGAAAAACAAAGATAATTTAGAGTCGTTGATTTCGCAATCAATATCCAAATCTGTTACAAGAGGTAGAAGACCTGGCTGGGTTAGAACTACAGATTTTGATATTGATAAGAGCCATGCGGAGATATTGCGATTGACGGAGCGTGTACATACACTTGAAGCACTAAATGCAGATTTGAAAAAGGAAAACTTTAGAAAACCCAATTTGTGGGTCGATATCCAACCGGGGCGTGACGAAGACGGAAAAATATATGACGAAGGAACAAGGCTGACATCAAATGGAATACATTTTACAGTTGTACCGATTATTACAACAGATGTAAAAAATGGTCTCGATTATAAGGACTGGGCAGGACGATGGGTTCATGAAAGCAAGGATGAAGTGAGGCTGTTGCGTTATGTCTATGAGAATAGCTTTGTTGTATATTTTCGGGTTCATAATGATGGAGATGCTCGTGCCACTGGAGTACGAGTTAAACTATCATTTCCAAATGACTTGATGGTCCTGTCGGAAAGGGAACTCCTTGAATATCGTGATGAAGAGGCAATTCACTTTGAAAAAGATGCTTATAGAAATTGGAGAAAAAGATTTGAAAATCCAAAGAATATTGCAAGTGTTAAAGAAAATGACAATAAATTTATCTCATTAGATGAACTCATTACAGTAGAAGATATAGCTGATTTGATGGATCCTGCGGATATGAATGAGGTGGTGTCCATTTTGCCGGGTGAGATTCTGTTTGACAAAAATGAAGTAAGGCATAAAGATACTGATTGCATTTATGGCGTGTGTGTTTTACCAACACGGGCGGGGCAGTTTACTGTTAAATGTGAAATAATCTGTAATGAATATGCTGAGGTAATTAAGCAGGATATTACTGTAGAAGTTGAATGAGAAGAACTGGTATTCATAACTATACAATAATATAATTAACGAACTATAAAGAGAAAAGAGGCTACCGTCTATGCCAAGAACGAAAGACAATACATGGTGGGCTAATCCGACAAACACGATACAATAAACTATCAGGGAAACAAAAACTTGATCATTTTATTAAATATTTTGGATTTGACCCTGTGTTTTTTTGGAAAAGGATAAGAATGAAACGCAGTTAAGAAAGAAGTGAATGAGATGATTTTTAGAAAAAAGAAAAAACCTACTAAAAAACTTCCTACACCCACAATAGATACAATTATAATTATTGGAAACGGGTTTGACAGGTGGCAAGGACTGAATACATCTTATGCGGATTTTCAGACGTATTACCATGAACACTTGAATGAGATTTTAAAAAAACTTCATATCAGAAAGCGCAAGTATATCAGTTCAGACGGTACGGTCAAAGAATGCTCGGATGTAGAATTGATTTATGGAGATCCATTTGATCCGGGCGAACTCGATAATGAATTTTGGAATAACTTTGAAAGCTCATTGGCTAATATCGATACAGAACGAATCAATCTTTTCTTTGGAAAAGAGAGAAGGAATCTAAAAGATATGCGGAGGTCGATTCGCAATGCAAAAAGAATTTTAACAGAGGCTTTTTGTGGATGGATTGCAACAATTTCTATTACAGAGGAGGATGCAGGATATTGCTTTGGAGATAATTGCGTGTTCATTAATTTTAATTATACCGATACTCTTCAGAAACGCTTTGGCGTCAATGAAATGAGAGAAATCCATATACATGGGGAGGCAACAGACAAGAAATCCATTGTTTTTGGACATAATCGGCATCCGCAAGAACCTGAGCCGATGCTTGCGAAAATAGGCGGACGCTTTTTTGGATTACACCTTGTAGATAAAATTCTATATGAAACAGATAAGCACTGTCAGAACAATATTCAGATTCTGTGCTGTTTCTTAGCAATGAATGGCGTAATGTGTGAGGAAATTAAAAATATCTATGTCTTGGGACAGTCGATGAGTCCTGTGGATATTGAGTATTTTGATTTTCTGATGAGAAGCAGTAAAGTTCCGTCTGTAGACAATGCTGAAGAAAAAGCAAATGTACTTGAGACAGGGGACGAACTATATGAACTGACGCAGAGAATGCAGTTCGTAATTGATGAGATTGGATATCACAATACAGCGAGTGAAAGCGCTAAAGATGCCATGGAAAGAAGGCTTCAAAGAGAACAATGTGTGAGAAACGAGCGATATAGAAAAGAATTTCTGAAGATGCTTGGTAAACCTACAAAGAAGGAATTAGATTCTGTAAAGGTTGCTCCCAGAACAGAAGATGCAAAGTGGCATATTTCTTATTTTGGAGATATGGATAAGAAGTGGAAAGAAATCGTGATGAAAGAACTGGGCTGTAGTAACTACGAATTATATCCAAGTATAGACGACTGTATCTCTAAATGGAAAAAGTAATCACATTCGAAAAAAGCCAAAGCAGAGGACGTGCTGAAAAAGCTACTAGCTAGCGGCGTGAGCACGGACGTGACCCGTACAAACCTAAAATAATCATTCAAAACCTTAAACCGTGTGGGTGTAGTTACAAAATCCCATCCACGCGGTTTTATAATAGAACGATTGCTTTATATCGAACAAATATACACGTTTTTCATTGCAACGGTGTACAAAGGGAACATAATAAAAAACTTAATAATGGACTGCCAATC